>OGDU01000006.1_pt1 | contig 241826 bp, 202 predicted proteins | sample 1570371 | NCBI WGS metagenome assembly OGDU01 (sample SAMEA2581977, study PRJEB24529) | metagenome | biome: Human gut stool | place: China | collected 2011
CCGCCGGAGAAAATGATTTCAATTGATTCGCCGCCTGCGGGCGGCGAACTCTGCGAGGCCGTTATACACCGCATATGCTGAGATGCTCCGGTGCATCATGGTCGATTCTCTCAGATCAGCGCGAAATGTGCCAGCGCATGGGCCACGCCCTCGTCGTCGCAGTCGTCCGTGACATAGTCAGAGGCTGCCTTCGTCTCCTCGAGCGCATTGCCCATGGCAACGCCGGTACCCGCATAGCGGAGCATTTCATTGTCGTTTTCGGAATCGCCGAAGGCCATCAGCTCATCCGGTGTCCAACCGTTCGCCTCAGCTATGAAGCGCATCGCAGGCAGCTTGCCGCCCTCGGCCGGAATGATATCCTGCCCATGGATGAACCACTGCGTCGAACGCGCATGCGGCATAAACGACAGCGGGCCTTCGCGGACCTCCTGCGCCGTCAGGAACATGACGGCCTTGACGACCGGCTCCTGCAGCATGGTGTGCAGGTCGCAGCGCTCCGGGATCTCCGTATGGATCTCTGCCATAACGACCGGCACGCGGTCGTTGAAATGGTAATTGAAGCGCGAGCGCTGCTCACTGACGAGCCACAGCGGGAGCGAACGCTCGTCACAGTAGTCCACAAGGGCGCGGACCTCGTCCGGAACCATTGCCACCGTGCGCAGCAGGTTCCAGCTGCCGTCATAGACGATCTGGCCGTTGTTGGTCAGATAGCCGTCAAACGTCATGCCGTGGAGCATCTCCTGCTCCTCCAGCTCGAAGCGGGAGCGGCCGGAGGCCACATAGACGCGGATGCCCTTCTCTCGCAGGGCGCGGATGGCCGCCTTTGTGGAATCCGGGCAGCGCTTGGTCTTCAGCGAGACCAGCGTGCCGTCGATATCAAAAAAAACAGCGCGGATCATCGTGTTCTCTCTTTCTGCGGCTTACAGGCAGGACAGCTCCAGCTTGCCGTCCTGCGCCTGCAGGCCAATTGCCGTGATGGGATTTTCGTAGCTGTCGATGAGCTTTTCGGCGACGACGTCCTCGATGTCCTTCTGGATGGTGCGGCGCAGGTTGCGCGCGCCGTAGGTCAGAGTATAGGACTTCTGTACGAGGTAGTCGATGACGCTCTCATCCCAACGGAGCGCCACGCCGTGCTCTTCAAGGGCAGTTTTCAGCTCACCGAGCATGATGGCGGCGATGCCGCGGAAGTTCTCCTCCGACGGCTCCTGGATCATGACGGGGCGGCCGTTCCACTCCACGACCTTGCCCGCGCTGCGGCTGCTGGCAAACAAGCGCAGCTCCGAGATCGGGAACTGACGCTCCGCAAGGATCTTCATCATTTCGCGGCCGACCGCACCGGTCGCACCGAGAATACCGACTTTATACAATTTCATGGTAATAACCCCCCAGGCGCTTATTTGACAAACGCATTATATAGTACGCGGATCGCATCCGCATAGTCCTTGTTATCGACACCCAGAATGATGGCCTGCTCGTCCGGTCCCTGCGAGATCATGCGGATGTTGATGCCGGCCTTGCCGAGCGCGGCGAAGATCTTGCCGGACGTGCCGACGCGGAAGGCCATCTTGCGGCCGACGACGGCGATGACGGCAATGTGATCGTTGATCTGGATGCTGTCCGGGCGGATCTCGCTGCGCAGCTCGTCGAGCAGGCTGTACTGGTTCGGCGTGAGCGCCTCCGTCGGCATGGCAAGTGAGATGCAGTCAATACCGCTCGGCGTGTGCGCCACGGGAATGCTGTTGTTCTCAAAGACCTCCAGAATGGCGCGCAGCGTGCCCACGGCGCCGGAAAGGCCCTTTTTCGACACGGTGACGATGGAAAAATCGCACTTTCCCGCAATGCCGGTCACAAAGCGCTCCGGGTTCGGGGCCTCGACAAAGCTCTCCGTGATGAGCGTGCCGGGATGGTCCGGCTCGTTCGTATTGCGGATGTTGAGCGGGATATTCTTCTCGCGCACGGGGAAGACCGTGCCCTCGTGCAGCACCTGCGCGCCGACGAAGCTCAGCTCACGCAGCTCGTTATAGGTGATGCGCTCGATGGGCAGCGGGTCGGGCACGATGCGGGGGTCGGCCATAAGGATGCCGGACACGTCCGTCCAGTTTTCGTACACGTCGGCATCGAGCGCCGCGGCCGCGAGCGCGCCGGTGATGTCGCTGCCGCCGCGGGAAAAGGTGCGGATCTTGCGGTCGGGCGTCACGCCGTAAAAGCCGGGGATGACAACGCTGCGCCCGTCGGCCAGCCGCCGGAGCGCGGCGTAGGACGCCTCCTTGTCGATCGAGCCGTCAAACTGAAAGCGCACCCACAGCTCCGCGTCCAGAAACGAGTAGCCGAGGTAGTCCGCCATGAGCAGGGCGGAGAAATATTCGCCGCGCGACACGAGCTCCTCTTCCGAGATGCCGGCGCGCATCTGCCGGCGCAGCACGTCGAGCTCGGCCTCGATATCGACGTTCAGGCCGCATTCGTCGCGGATGGCGATGTAGCGATCGCAGATCATCTGAAAGACGGCGTCGCAGTTCACGCCGTACTGCAGGTGCGCGTAGCACAGGTACAGCAGGTCTGTGAGCTTGTGGTCGTCCGCGCTGCGCTTGCCGGCGGCGGACACGACGATCACCTTCCGCGCGGGGTCGGCGCGCACGATGTCGCGCACTTTTTCAAACTGCTTGGCGTCCGCCATCGACGAGCCGCCGAATTTTGCAACCTTCAGCATGGGGCCCTCCTTACTGCAGCGCGGCAAAGAAGCTCTCGCTGTCCTGCACCAGCGCCTGCGCCATGAGCGCGTGCATCCGGCTCACGGGCACGGGCTGCGTGATGACCGCACCGTCCCAGTCGCCCTCGGCGAGGGCGGCCAGCTCCGGCAGCGCGGCGCGCGTGCGCACGTAGTAGCGGTGCTGCACGCCGGAATTGTCCGGTACGGCTGGAACGAACGAGTCGGTGTAAAACGCATGCACGCCGCGGCGGATATCCACGAGATCCTGCACGACGTTGTAGGCCGTCGGGTAGCGGCCCGCGCCCTGACCGAAGAAGCTCTGCACGCCCATGCGGTCGCCCTCCATGCTGATGAGGTTGAAGTTCGCGGGCACGGCTGCCTCGAGCGCGTCATGGCTCAGCAGCGTCGGCTCGACGTAGGCGCGGATGCTGCCGCCTTTCTGCTCGGCCGCTGCGATCAGCTTGCACGTGCAGCCGTGCGCCTGAAAGCGGGCGATGTCCGCCTTGCGCACATTGCGGATGCCGAACACCGGCACGTCCGCCTCGCGCAGCGACACGCCGAAGGCCACGTTGGCGGACAGGATCAGCTTGCGCTGAATGTCCAGCCCGTCGATATCGGCCGAGGGGTCGGCCTCGGCATAGCCGAGCGCCTGCGCCTGCGCGAGCACGTCGGCAAAGTCGGCGTCGCTGCCGTGCATCGCGTCCATGATGTAGTTGGTCGTGCCGTTGAGGATGCCCCAGACGCGGGAGATGTGGTTGGCGTGCGCGGCCTTTTCAAGATTCGTCAGCCACGGGATGCCGCCGCCGACCGCCGCCGTGCACCGCAGTGCTGCGCCGTGCTCATTGGCGAGCGCGGTGAGTTCGTCGTAGTACCGGCACATGAGGTATTTGTTCGAGGACACCACGTTCTTCCCGGCGCGCAGCGCGGCCGCCACGTATTCATACGCCGGGTGCAGGCCGCCCATAACCTCCACGACGGTGTCCACCGCCGGGTCGTCGAGAATGTCCTGCATCTCGTAGGTGGTTCGGGCCGTCAGCTCGCCGAGATCGCGCCGGCACAGCACCCACACCGCGCGGATATCGTCCCGGCCGGCGAGCATATCGTAAACGCCCCTGCCGGCAACGCCAAAGCCCAGAAGTCCGATGTTCATGATGTTCCCTCACTTTGTTTTGATGAAAATTGCCCGCGTATAGCGGACAGATGTTTTTCGAGCGAGAACAATATACCACGTCTGCCCCCGGATTGCAAGGGCGCGCGGGCACATTTTCCCGAAACCGGCAAAAAACCGGCAGAAGCGTGCTTCTGCCGGTTGCCTTTGTGCAGTTTTACTGTCCGCGGTTTTGCAGCGCGGTCAGGTAGGGGTTGAAGCGGCGCTCGGTCTCGAGCGTGGAGCAATCCATGTGGCCGGGGTAGACCTCGTAATCGCCGGGCAGAGCCGCGATCTTGGCCAGCGACTGCAGCTCGACCTCCATGCTGCCGCCGGCGAAATCCGTGCGGCCGCACGAACCGGTGAAGAGCGTGTCGCCGGTGAAGAGCGCGTCGCCGCAGATGAGCGTCACGCCGCCGGGCGTGTGGCCGGGCGTCTCCATGACGCGGAAGGTCAGATTGCTGACCTTGACCTCGTCGCCCTCCTTATAAAAGATCGTGCCCTCTGGCGGGGTGAACGTGTAGCTGTCGAAGGCGACGGCCGTGCCTGCGTCGAGCGCGTTCATGTACACGGGCGCACCGGTCTCCTCGTGCACGGCGTAGACGGCGCCGGTGTGGTCGTAGTGGCCGTGCGTGAGCAGGATGGCGCGGCAGGTGAGGTGGTTGTCCTCAAGGTAGTAGAGGATGGTGTTGGACTCGTCGCCGGGGTCGATGACGGCGCACTCGAGCGTGGTCTCGTCCGTGACGATGTAGCAGTTGGTCATGAGGTGCCCGACGGGCAGACATTTGATGAGCATGGGGTGGCCTCCTTTATAAATGATCGGTATCGAGCAGGATGGTGACAGGGCCGTCGTTGACGGACGCAACTTTCATGTCCGCGCCGAACACGCCCGTGCGCACCGGGAAGCCGCGGGCCTCGCAGCCCGCGATCACGCGCTCGTAGAGCGGCACGGCGGTCTCCGGCCGGGCGGCGGCCGTGAAGCCGGGGCGGCGGGAGCGGCAGTCGGCAAAGAGGGTGAACTGGCTCACGATGAGCAGCTCTGCCCCGGCGTCGGCGGGGCTGACGTTCATCTTGCCATTGGCGTCCTCAAACACGCGCAGGCCGCAGATGCGGTCGACGATGCGGTCGGCCTCGGCCGCCGTATCGGACACGTGCACGCCCAGCAGGACAAGGAAGCCCCTGCCGATGCGGCTGTATTCGGCGCCGTCGATCGTGACGGACGCCTCGGTAACGCGGGTGACGATGGCTCTCATGCTTTGCCCTCCTGTTTGGCCTTCTTTTCCTGTTCCGCCTGCAGCTCGGCGGTGTGCGCGGCGGCTTTTGCGGGGTCGGACGCGCCGCTGCGCGAGATGCGGATGACGCCGCGGATAGCGCTCAGGCGGCTGATGATCGTGCGCAGCTCAGCCAGGTCGTGCACCTCGACGGTGATCGTGATGGTCGAGCGGCCGCTGTCCACGTCGCGCGCGGTGAGCGTGCGCACCTTGGCGTTGAGCGTGTTGAGCGCCGTGGCCACGTCCATGACGAGGCCCGAGCGCTGCGCGCTGAGCATCATGAGCGTCGTGCTGTAGGCATCGGTGGTGCGCTCGGCCCAGCTCACGCGGATCCAGCGGCCGGCGGTCTCCGGATTGTCGCGGCTGGCGAGATAGTTTTCGCAGTCCGTGCGGTGGATGGACACGCCCGCGCCGCGCGTGATGAAGCCGATGATGCTGTCGCCGGGCACCGGCGTGCAGCAGCGGGAGAATTTGATGAGGCAGTTGTCCAGCCCCTCGACGAGGATGCCGTGTACGGCGTGGCGCGGACGCTTGTTGCGGCGCTCGGCCGCCTCGTTGATGCGGTCGATGGCGTTTTTCTGGTTGGCCTTCTGGTTGCGCAGGATCTCGTCGCGGATGCGGTTGACGGTGCGCGTGGCGGTCACGCCGCCGTAGCCGATGGCGGCGTACAGATCGTCGAGCGAGGTGAAGGCCAGCCGCTTGAGGATCAGCGGCAGGATCTCGTTGCCCATGATGTCGGCCGGGGCGATGCCGTTGGCGCGCAGCTCGCGCTCAAACTGCTCCTTGCCGTGGACGATGTTCTCCTCGCGGCGCTCTTTTTTGAACCACTGCTTGATCTTCGTGCGCGCGGCGCCGCTCTTGGCGAGGTTCAGCCAGTCGCGGCTCGGGCCGGGCGCGTTTTTCGACGTGCGGATGTCGACAATGTCGCCGTTTTGCAGCACGTAGTCGAAGTTCACGATGCGGCCGTTGACCGTCGCACCGACCATGCTGTTGCCGATCGCGGAGTGGATGCTGTAGGCAAAGTCGATCGGCGTCGCGCCGGCAGGCAGATTGATGACATCGCCCTTCGGCGAGAACACGAACACCTCGTCGGCGAACATATCCACCTTCAGGTTGTGGAAAAAGTCCTGCGCGTCGGACTCCTGCTGCGTCTCGAGCAGGCGGCGGATCCAGGCGAACTTCTCCTCGTCGCCGGGCTTCGTGCCCTCGCCGCTGCCGGTCTTGTATTTCCAGTGTGCCGCAACGCCGTACTCCGCCGTCATGTGCATCTCCCAGGTGCGGATCTGCACCTCGAACGGGATGCCCTCCGAGCCGATGACCGTCGTGTGCACACTCTGGTACATGTTCGGTTTCGGCGTGCTGATGTAGTCCTTGAAGCGGCCGGGCAGCGGCTTATACATATCGTGGATGATGCCGAGCACGTTGTAGCAGTCGGGGATCGTGTCCACGATGACGCGAAACGCGCACAGGTCGAAAATGCCGTTGATGTCGAGCTTTTGCGCGTACATTTTGCGGTAGATGCTGTAGATGTGCTTGATGCGGCTCGAGATCGTCGCGTGCACGCCGTCTGCCTCCAGACGCTCGCGGATCTGCGTGCGCATCTCGCCCATGAATTTTTCGAGCGTTGGCATGCGCTGATCGAGCGCGTCCGTGATGGCCTTGTAGCCCGTGGGGTCGAGATACAGCAGCGAGAGGTCTTCGAGCTCCCACTTGATCTTCTGCATGCCGAGGCGGTGCGCGATGGGGGCGTAGATCTCCATCGTCTCGAGGGACTTGATGCGCTGCTTTTCCTCGCTCTGGTAGGCCATCGTGCGCATGTTGTGCAGGCGGTCGGCCATCTTGATGAGGATGACGCGGATGTCCTTGGCCATGGCCAGGAGCATCTTGCGCATGTTTTCCATCTGCTGCTCTTCGACGCTCGTGTACTGCACGCGCGTGAGCTTCGTGACGCCCTCGACGATGTCGGCCACCGAGGTGCCGAAGCTGCGCGCAATGTCCTCGTGCGTGAGCGAGGTGTCTTCGATCGTGTCGTGCAGCAGCGCGGCGATGATCGAGTCCTCGTCGAGCCCCATCTCCGCCGTGATGATGGCGGCGGCGATGCAGTGCGACACGTAGGGCGAGCCGTCGCGGCGCTTCTGGCCGGAGTGGGCCCGGTCGGCGCACTCGAAGGCCGCGCGCACGCGGCCAAGATCGGCCGGGATGCCGGCGGCGGTGATCTTCTGTTCCAGCTCCTGATAGTGGGCCTCAAGGTCGTAGGGCTTCGGGGCCACGTTTTCGGCGCGGGTCGCTTCAGACATAGGGACAGCTCCTTTCCCGAACGGAATGGGGATTTCTTGCAAGTGTTTCATAGCAGGCTCTGGCGGCGCTCGCGCAGGGTCTGCAGCAGCTTCGACGCGCAAAGGTCCACCTTGCCGCTCGTCGGCAGGGGGCGCAGGCGCAGCGTTTCGCCGTCAAAGTCCACGGCGGCGAGACCCATCTCGGCCATGACGCGCAGGCACACGCAGAACTTCTCCGGCCGCATGGGCGCGCGCGCGGGCAGCTCCTCGAGCGGGAAGGCCACCGGCGCGTTCAGCCACCGCCACGCCACGGCAAAGTCCGCGCGCAGGGGATAGAGATCCACCGTGTCCCACGCGGGGATGCACTGATTTTTCAGCAGCGCGCGGCACAGGGGCAGCGGGTCACTCGGGCGCACGTCGGTCACGAGCAGCTGCACGCTGCGGCGGCCGCGGAATTCGTTGATCTGCGGCGTGAAGGCCACGTCCACCCACTGGCCGATGCGCACGCCCAGCTGCGCCGGGGTGCACGAGAAGAAGATGCCGGCATAATTATACCCGCCCTTGGCAAAATGCAGCCGCAGGTGGCGGCCGCCGCCGATGGGCACGGCGTTGACGAGCCGTGCGCCCGTGATGCACAGCAGGGGCTTGGGGTTGCCGTTGCCGCACGGCTCGAGCGCGTCGAGCGACTCGATGCACGGCATGGTCAGCAGGTGCGGATCGTTCACGCGCAGGTCGCACGTGAGCTCCGGCAGGTCGTCGGCCGGGTTCTGGCGGTAATACTCGCCGAGCGCGCGGCGGAAGCGGTCGATGTTCTCGCGCCGGATCGTCAGCCCGGCTGCCAGCGCGTGGCCGCCGAAGCCCTCGAGATACTCCGAGCAGGCGCTCAGGGCATTGTACAGGTTGAAGCCGCCGAAGCTGCGGCACGAGCCCTTGCCGCGCTCGCCGTCGCAGCAGATCATGATCGTCGGCAGGTGGAACTCCTCGCTCAGGCGCGAGGCGGCGATGCCGATCACGCCCTGGTGCCACGAGTCGCTCGCAAGCACGAGCGGCATCCGCGGCGGGTAGCGGCACGCGATGGCCGAAGCCTCCTCCCAGATCTGCTGCTCGAGCGCCTGCCGCTCGCGGTTGAGCTGGCAGAGCCCGGTGGCGTAGCGGTCGGCCTCGCCGTCGTCATTCGTCAGCAGCAGCAGCGCTGCAACGGCCGTCTTGCCCAGTCGGCCGGCCGCGTTGATGCGCGGCGCGAGCGTGAAGCCGATGGTCGTGGCCGTGACGGGGCGGCCCTCCGCGCCGCACTCGTGCAGCAGCGCGCGGATGCCCGGCCGGGGGCGGGCGTTGATCTGCGCCAGCCCCTGCGCCACGAGATAGCGGTTCTCGCCCGTGAGGGGCATCACGTCCGCCACCGTGCCGATGGCGACGAGGTCGCCGTATTCGCGCAGCACCCGGTCGCTGCCGTCCTCGAGCGCGCACAAAAGCTTATATGCCACGCCCACGCCCGCGAGCCCGCTGTTCGGGTACTGCGAGCCGGGGCGCTTCGGGTCGACGACGGCCACGGCGTTCGGGATCGCCTGCCCGCTGCACTCGTGGTGGTCGGTGATGACCATGTCGATGCCGCGCTGCAGGGCGTAGTTCGTTTCGTCGATGGCGGTGATGCCGCAGTCGACGGTGATGATGAGCGTGATGTCGCTCGTGCGCTGGAGATTTGTGATCGCGTCCATGTTCAGGCCGTAGCCCTCTTCGATGCGGTCGGGGATGTACGGATGCACGGGCACGCCCTGCCGGCGCAGATAGTCCGTGAGCACGCACGTGGATGTGATGCCGTCGACGTCATAGTCGCCGAACACGGCCACGTTTTCCCTGCGCTCGATGGCAGTGCGGATGCGTGCGACGGCCTTGTCCATGTCCTGCAGGAGCATGGGGTCGAACGCGCTCTGGTCGCCGCCGCTGAGAAAGGCGCGCGCCTGCACGGGGTCAGCGTACCCGCGCAGGGCCAGCAGCACCGCCAGCAGCGGCGAGTAGCCCGCGCGCAGCAATGCCTCCGGCGGCTGCGGCGCCGTGTATGGAATTTGCCAGTTGCGGTATTTCATAAGTGCAATGTGCCTCGAATCCAAAAACGATACCTATAGAAATAATTTATTATTTTATCAAATTTTCTGGCCGGATGCAAGAGGCGTGTGTCGGGTATCGGTGGCTGCCGCGAAGATTTGTCGAACAGATCGGGCGATGTGCGCGCGGCGGCCGTCCGGGTTTCCTGTGCTTGACAGGTGTTGGCTGCGGTGGTACGATGTGACGGAGCGTGCCGGCGTGGCGAAACAGGCAGACGCAAGGGACTTAAAATCCCTCGGTGGCAGCACCGTGCGGGTTCGAGCCCCGCCGCCGGCACCAGAAAATCGGCCGCGCTCGCACGAGAGCGGCCGATTTTCGGTTTTCCGGACACGCCGGAGCGCGCTTGCGCTGCAAGCGCGGTTTTCCGCGGCGTGCGCTGCATTATGTTTCTGTGAGGCGGTCTTCTTCGTAGCCGATCCCGTTGCAGCAGATCTCCGGGGCTTGGTGATCTTTGCTGTTAGCAAAGTCATAAGGGATACCGTCAGGAAATGCCCTGCATGTTGGGATGAAGCCTTTCATCCCGGTTATGTTCTTGCAATGGTCACACCAAGGAGGCCGAATCATGTTTCCTCAAAAGCCTCCAATCCCGTGTGTGCGGATTTCGTGCGCCTTCACGTTTCTGCGCGGCGCAGCGTCACGCGCTCGGCCACGACGGCGATGTAGCCCAGCACGATCGTGAGATAGTACGACGCCAGACGCCAGATGAGCATGGCGGTGGTCAGATAGTCGCCGAACAGCGGCGAGAAGGCGAGGTAGAACGTGCCCTCGCTCGCGCCGGACGCGCCCGGCATGGGAAAGCAGCTCGCCCCGATGTACAGCAGCACCTGCGTGCCCGTGACCTGCCAGAACGGCACGCCGCGCAGACCGAAGCCGCGGTACGTGCAGTAGGCCACCGACATGTACGCTGCGCACTGCCCCAGCGCGAGCGCGAGCGCCCCGGCGAGCTTGCCGCGGTGGCGGATGCCGGCGGCGAACGCATCGTGATACTCCGCCACGAAGGCGCACCATTTTTCGGCGGCCGCCTCGGGGTCTGCGCCCCGGCGGACGAACAGCTTACGCCGGTACAGCCAGCGGATGCACGCCGTGCCGAACGCGGACATCGGCTTCGGGAAGATGGCCGAGAGCAGCACGAGCGACAGCAGCCCTGCGTGCACGAACAGACCCAGCGCCAGCACGGGAATCCACGCCGCGCTCTGCGCTGCGAGCTTGCCGCCGCACAGGCACACGCCCACGATGCCGAGCGTCACGAGCGCGATGTTCCACAGGCTGTAAACCGTGCAGATGACGGACGTGGCCGTGCCGGTCGGGATGCCGCGGCGGTGCATGTGCAGCACCTGAAACGGCTGGCCGCCCGCGGCCGCGGGCGTCACGGCCGAGTAGAAGAAGCCGATCATCGACACGTCGATGCTGTCGCCCAGCGGCTGCGCGCAGCCGAACGCGCGCGTGATGAGCCGGTACTTGAGCGCGTCGCACAGATAGTACAGCAGCATGCAGCCCACGATCGCAGCCGTCCAGCCCGGCAGCAGCGCCGCGAGCGAGGCGCGCACGTCGCCCGCGTCGAGCGTCGCGGCGGCGAACACCGCCAGCGCCGCCGCGCCGAGCGTCAGCAGGCCGATCGAGAGCCATTGTTTTTTCTTGTCGTGTTTCATGGGCAGACCTCGCTGCAGGAGAAATTCCTTTTTAGGCCCTATATTATAACGGATATGCAGGAAAAGCGCAACCAGAAACCGGGCGCCCCAGTCGGGACGCCCGGTTTGGCATCAAAAGACGAGCTGCACGAGCAGCATATAGCACACGGTGCCGGCGGCGATGCTCAGCAGTGTGTTGCGCCGCCACCAGTGCAGACCCGCCGTCACGCCGACGGCGATGACCTGCGGCACCCACGCCCCGGCGGCGGTAAACTGCATCCCGCGCAGGCAGTAGACCAGCAGCGAGACCATGACGGCCATGGGCAGGATCTTGCCGAGGTACTCCACGACCTTCGGCACGGCGCGGCGGCCGAACAGCAGCCACGGCAGCCAGCGCTCCAAAAACGTGCACGCGGCGCAGACCGCGATGATGGCGATGCTCTGTCCGACGGAGATGGTCATGCCCCGGCACCTCCTTCGGCATACTTCGGCTCGAGCACCGGGCGCAGCAGCGTGAGCGCCGCGACCGTCACGAGCAGCGACGGCAGCAGGAACTTGTCCGGCCCGAGCAGCAGCAGCGCGCCGATGCTCGACACGGCGGCGACCGCGGCGGGGATGCGCGTGCGCGCGCCGCGCAGCTGATCGACCACGATGACCGTGAACAGCGCCGTGAGCGCAAAGTCGATGCCCGTGGTGTCAAATGGGATGAGCGAGCCGACGAGCCCGCCGAGCATGGACAGCGCCACCCAGTAGAACGTCACGAACGCGGCCGTGAGCACGTAGGCCCACTTCTCGTTGACGTCGGGGCCGAAATCGTGCGAGCAGTGCAGCGAATAGTTCTCGTCGCACAGCGAGTAGATCAGAAACCAGCGCCACGGGCCGAAGGAGCGGAACTTGTCGATGAACGACAGACCGTAGAAAATGTGCCGGCTGTTGAGCAGCAGCGCCAGCACGGCCACCGTGGCAAGCGACACGCCGCCGGCAAAGAACGTGACCATCAGAAACTGCAGCGAGCCCGCCAGCACGAACAGGCTGCACGCGCCCGACCACAGGAAGTTATACCCCGCCTGCTGCATGAGCAGCCCGTAGGCGAGGCCGACGGGGAAGAAGCCGATCAGGATCGGGATCGAGTGGTGGAAGGCGTAGGCGACCGTTTTGCGCATGGCGCAGCGCTCCTTTCGGACGAAAAATGGCGGTGAAGCCCAGTATATCAGGGCGTTTTCGCTTTTTCAACAAGCGTCATAAAAATGTCAGCGCCCGCCCGTTGGGGCAGACGCTGACGGAATTTTTTGCGGGGCTCAGCTCAGGCCGGGGATCTTCAGACCGAAGAAGTCGATGAGCTGGCAGAAGAGGATGAACGCGAGCAGCACCGGCACGATGAACTTGAAGCAGAGCTTGAAGTAGCCGGCGGCGCGGTACTTCAAGCCGCTCTGCTCGCACTCGAGCTGCACGACCTCGGGCTTGAGCACCCAGCCGATGAGGATCGTCATCACGAGCGCACCGAGCGGCATGAGGATGCCCTCGGCGACCATGTCGTACAGGTCGAGCCAGCAGTCGTTCCATCCGTGCACGCTCAGGCCGAACAGGGTGGCCGGCGTCTCGACGGCGGCGCCGCCGGCAACGCCCGCGCCCAGCCCGTCGAGCGCGACGAGCGAGCCCGCCACGAACACGAGCGCCGCGACGCTGGCCGTGTGCTTGGCGCGCTTGGGCGTGAGGCCCTTGTCGATCTGCTTATCGACGGCGTAGGCCGTGCACAGCTCGAGCATGGAGATCGACGACGTGAGCGCCGCGATCAGCACGAGCAGGTAGAAGATGAAGCCGATGAAGTTGCCGATGCTGCCCATGTGGGCGAATACCGTCTGCATCGAGGCGAACAGCAGTCCGGGGCCGGCGCCGTACTCCACGCCGAAGGCGGCGCAGGCGGGCATGACGGCCATGCCGGCCATGACGGCGATGAGCGTGTCCGCGCCGCAGACGATGAGCGCGTTGCGCTGCAGGTGCTCCTGCTTGCCGAGGTAGGAGCCGTAGGTCATCATGACGCCGAGACCGATCGACAGGGAGAAGAACATCTGCCCGGCGGCGTTTTTGAGCACGCGGCCGAAGCCGATTTCCGGATTGCTGAACACGGAGAAGTCGGGGCTGAACATGAACTTGTAGCCCTCGGCCGCGCCGGGCTGGCAGGCGATGTAGAGGATGATGAACACGAGCAGGCAGAACAGCGCCGGCATGCCGACGTTGCAGAACTTCTCGATGCCGCCCTGCACACCGCCGGACACGACGAGGATGTTGAGCAGGATATAGAGCACGAAAAACAGGATCATGCTGTTCGTATCCGTCAGGAAATAGCCGAAAAAGCCCGTGCCCTGACCCGACCAGGCAAACTCGCTCCCGCCGAAGATGGCCAGGAAGTAGCCGACGGCGTAGCGCAGGACGATGCCGCCGAGCACGAAGTAAAAGCACATGATGCAAAAGCCGCACACGATGCCCGCGTAACCGAGCCAGGTGTACTTCTTCGACAGGCCGCGGTAGGTGCTCACGGCGCTCTTTCCGCTGCGGCGGCCGAGCGCGAGCTCGCCGAGCATGACCGTCACGCCCACGAGCACGACGAGCACGAGATACAGCAGCAGGAACACGGCGCCGCCGCTCTTGCCCATCTTATACGGGAAGCCCCAGATATTGCCGAGGCCAACGGCCGAGCCGATCGAGGCCATGAGGAAGCCGAAGTTGCTGCCCCAGCCGCCGCGTTTGGATTTGATTTCCGTATCCACGAGATCCCTCCTGATTTTTTCACATTTCTCCCAAAATACTGTGCCGAAAGGTGCAGATATGCCATCATTATACCAGACAAACGGCCAATTGCAAGCCGCCGTTACACACTTGACAAATATTTGCGCAAAAACGCGGCTGCCCGATCGGGGCGGCCGCGTGGAACAGACTGGAAATCTACGCTGCGGGGGGCAGCGCTCACAGGTCGAGAATGCCAATCAGCACGATGCCGACGACGATCAGCAGCAGCATGAGATAGTGCCGCCACGAGAGCTTCTCGCGCAGGAAGATGCGGCTCCAGAGCACGGACGCGGCGCAGTAGGCCGAGATGATGGGCGCGGCGTACATGACGTGGTCCTCGTCCGCGATGGCGTAGATGTACGCGAACTGGCCGGCCGTCTCGAACAGCGCGCCGACGTACTTCGGCCCCTCGCGCTTGGGCAGGAAGCGGTCGTGCCGGATGAACTTGACATACACGAATGACACTGCCGCCGCGAACAGAAACGTCAGCTCATAGGCGCAGTTGGCGGCGTCCGGGTCAAGGCGCGTGAGCACGCGGCTGTCGGCAAACGTGCCGGCCGCGTCGAGCAGGCAGTAGGCCACCGGCAGCGCGAGGGCGAGCCAGCTCTTGGCGTAGCGGTAGTTCGAGGCCGCCTGGCGCGCGCGGCGCAGCTCGTCGTCCTCGCGCGACTCGACCACGCCGAGCCCGATCACGCCGACGCACACGAGCGCGATGGCCAGCAGCACCATCACGCGCATGCCGCCGCTGAGGTCTTCGTCCAGCCCGCCGAAGCACAGGTACAGCACGGCCACCACCGCGCCGGAGGCGTTGCAGATCGGCGACGAGATGGACAGCTCGATATAGCGCAGGCCGACATAGCCGAGCGCCATCGACACGATGTACAGCAGCGACACGGGCAGGTACGTCCAGATGACGTGCCACGTCACGCTCACGCCGCCGATGAAGATCTCATACGCCGCGTGCAGACCCATGACGACGCCGACGGCGATGACCATTTTTAAATGTGCCAGATGATCGTCCGCGTCGCGGCAGCCGATTTTTGAAAACAGGTCCGAGCCCGACCAGCACAGCAGGGCAATCAGGGAAAGCCAGAACCACATACTTTATTTCTCCTCCAGTTGATCAAGTGTAACGAGACCGGCGTCCACGAGCTTCTGCAGGCTCATGAGGATGCCGAGCTTTGCGTGATACCACGTCAGGCCGCCCTGAAAATACACGGCGTAGGGCGGGCGGATCGGCCCGTCGGCCGACAGCTCAATGGACGAGCCCTGCACGAACGCACCGGCGGCCATGATGACCTCCGAATCGTAGCCCGGCATGGCCCAGGGGATGGGGTCGACATAGCTATCCACGGGCGCGGCCGCCTGGATGCCCTTGCAGAAGGCGACCATGCGCTCCGGCGAGCCGAGCTCCACGCACTGGATGATGTCGTGCCGCGGCTCCGCCGCGTTCGGGATGCAGCGAAAACCCAGCCGCTCATAGACATTCGCCGCGAACACTGCACCCTTGAGTGCGCCGGCCGTCACGGTCGGCGCGAGGAAAAAGCCCTGATAAAACGCCGGCATGAGCCCGAGGTTCGCGCCGACCTCCTGCCCGAGGCCCGGGGCGCTCAGGCGGTAGGCGCAGCGATCGACCACATCCTTGCGGCCGCAGATGTAGCCGCCGATGGGCGCGAGACCGCCGCCGGGGTTTTTGATGAGGGAGCCGACGATCATGTCCGCGCCGAGGTCGGACGGCTCGATCGTCTCGACGAACTCGCCGTAGCAGTTATCGACCATGCAGATGACGTTCGGGTCGATGCGCTTGCAGAACGCGATCAGCTCGCCGATCTGCTGCACGGAAAACGTCGGCCGCGTGGCGTAGCCCTTCGAGCGCTGGATGGTCACGAGCTTCACACCGCCGCGCAGCGCCTGCTCGATGGCCGGATAGTCAAAGCCGTAGTCCGGCAGCAGGTCGACCTGCCGGTAGTGCACGCCGTATTCCTTGAGCGAGCAGGCGCTCGGGCGGATGCCGATGACCTCCTCGAGCGTGTCATACGGCGCGCCGACGGGGCTGAGCAGCGTGTCACCGGGCAGCAGGTTGGCGCTGAGCGCCACGGTCAGCGCGTGCGTGCCGCAGGTGATCTGGGGGCGCACGAGCGCGGCCTCCGTGTGGAAGCAGTCCGCATAGACGCGCTCGAGATTGTCGCGCCCGGCGTCGTTGTAGCCGTAGCCCGTGGTGGCGGCAAAGTGCGTCGCGTCGACGCGGTTTTTCTGCATCGCACCGATGACCTTGCACTGGTTATATTCCGCGACGCGGTCGATCTCGTCAAACCGCGCGCGCAGACCGGCGAGCACCTCCTCGCCGAAGCGGTGCACCGCCGGCGTGATGCCGAGCGCGGTGTACATGGACTCTGTATTCATCGTTCCTCTCCTTATATCATTCGTCAGATTCGTCGAAAATTTTTGCGGCCACGTCGCGCATGACCTCCGGCCGCGTGACCACGATGCCGCGCACCTCGTCGCCGAGCACGAGCAGCGTGTCCCCCGGCTGGATGCCAAAGACCGTGCGCGCCTCCTTCGGGATCACGATCTGGCCCTTTTCGCCGACCTTCACCGTGCCGAAGATGTGCCGGTCGCGGCTCTGGCCGAGCACGTGCTTGCCTCCGGGCATAGCCTCGCCTCCTGTTGCGGAAATTCATACTTTTCCTACTTGTAGGAACCGATGATACCGCACATCGACGGGAAAGTCAACCGCGTCCGGCACAAAAACCGTCCATTCGGCGATTTGCCGGATTTTTTGCGAAAAACGGTTGCGCGCGCCCGGCGCGGGTGCTACGATAAAAACCATCTTAGTGATTGTGGGAGGATGGAGCGATATGCAGCTTCTCGAGCAGCGCATTCTCGCCGAGGGCGAGGTCAAATCCAGCGAGATCCTGAAAGTGGACCGGTTTTTGAACCATCAGATGGACCCGAAGCTGTTTCTGGCGATGGCGGAGGAATGGAAGCGGCTGTTCGACGGCTGCGGCGTGAACAAGCTCGTCACGATCGAGGCCAGCGGCATCGGCATCGCGGCCGTGGCCGGGCTCGTGTTCGACTGCCCGGTCGTGTTCGCCAAGAAAACCAAGAGCCGCAACGTCTCCGACGATGCGTACACGACGGTCGTGCACTCGTTCACGCACGGCAATGACAACACCATCCGCATCTCGCGCGAGTATCTCTCACCGGACGACCGCGTGCTCGTCATCGACGATTTCCTCGCCAACGGTGCGGCGCTCGACGGACTCATCACACTCATCGAGGGCGCGGGCGCGACCGTGGTCGGCGCCGGCATCGCGGTGGAAAAGGCGTTTCAGCCCGGCGGTGCGCGCATCCGCGCGCGCGGCTACCGCGTGGAATCGCTCGCCCGCGTGCAGAGCATGGACCCCGAGACGGGCATCGTGTTCTGCTGAGCGGCGTTGTGCAAATCGACGGGGAAAATGTTTCAAAAGTATGAAATTCGCTCATTTCGACGGTTGACAACCCCGTTCGCCCATGGTAACGTATAAGTGTTCCCGCGCTGTGGGAGCGATCGTAAATAGCAGTCGATATATACCAAAGGATATGGCTTGGCGTTTCTACCCGGCACCGTAAATTGCTGGACTATCGATGGGAAATTCCCCGCGGGAGATGGCAGTACCGGCATCTTCCCGGTTCCACATTGGCAGGAGCGCCGAAAGGTCAGCACCTGCCAATGTTTTTTTGTATCTTCTTTGCGCAAGCAATGCAGATAAATACAAAATTTGATGATTTGAGGGAGAGCTGAGAATGAAAAAGTTCGTTTCGATGCTGCTCGCGCTCGTCATGGTGTTCGCACTGTGCGCCTGCGGCAGCAAGACCGAGGACGGCGACAAAGCCGAGAGCATCAAGGTCGGCTTTATCTGCCTGCATGACGAGAACTCCACCTACGACAAGAACTTCATCGACGCCGCGAAGGCTGCCTGCAAGAACGCCGGCCTGAGCGAGGATCAGTACATCATTAAGACCAACATCCCCGAGGGCCAGGAGTGCTACAACGCCGCGGCCGAGCTCGTGGACGCCGGCTGCAACGTCGTCTTCGCCGACAGCTTCGGCCACGAGGACTTCATGATCCAGGCCGCCAAGGATTTCCCGAAGGTGCAGTTCTGCCACGCCACCGGCACCAAGGCCCACACCGAGAAGCTCAGCAACTACCACAATGCGTTCGCCTCCATCTATGAAGGCCGCTACCTCGCCGGCGTCGCTGCCGGTATGAAGCTCAACGAGATGATCGAGGCCGGCAAGTTCACGGCGGACGAGGCCAAGATGGGCTACGTCGGCGCCTTTACCTATGCGGAAGTCATCTCCGGCTACACCTCTTTCTATCTGGGCGCCAAGTCCGTGTGCCCGACCGTGACCATGGACGTCACCTTCACCGGCTCCTGGTACGATGAGGCCCTCGAGAAGGAAGCTGCCAACAAGCTCATCGCCGGCGGCTGCAAGCTCATCAGCCAGCACGCCGACTCCATGGGCGCTCCGACCGCCTGCGAGACGGCCGGCGTCCCGAACGTCTCCTACAACGGCAGCACCGAGTCTGCCTGCCCGAACACCTTCATCGTTTCCTCCCGCATCGACTGGACCCCGTACTATGAGATGGTCATCAAGGCCGTCCAGGACGGCACCTCGCTCGATTCCGACTGGACCGGCACCCTCAAGACCGGCTCCGTCGTGCTGACTGATGTCAACGAGAAGGTCGCTGCCAAGGGCACTGCCGAGAAGATTGCCGAAGTCACCAAGCAGCTCGAGGACGGCACCCTGCACGTCTTTGACACCTCTACCTTCACCGTTAAGGGCGAGACCCTGACCAGCTACATGGCCGATGTTGACACCGACGCCGACAACGCCGGCGACACCGAGGCCATCAGCGACGGTTACTTCCACGAGTCCGAGTTCCGCGCCGCTCCGTACTTCAATGTGCAGATCGACGGCATCAACCTGCTCGACCAGAACTTTGGCAGCTGATATCTGAATCTACCGCAGAGGGAAGGCCTGTCAACCCGGGCCTTCCCTCATATGTACTTTAAAGCGCGCCGCCGTCGTGCGGCGTCTGCCGCCATTTCGGGAGGGACACCATATTGGACAACAAGATCGCAGCGGTCAAAATGCGCGACATTACCAAGCGCTTCGGCTCCGTCGTCGCCAATGACCGCGTCTGGCTCGATATCTACCGGGGCGAGATCCTGGCGCTGCTCGGCGAAAACGGCAGCGGCAAGACCACGCTCATGAACATGCTCTCGGGCATTTACTTCCCCGACGAGGGACAGATCCTCATCGACGGCGAGGAGGTCGTCATCCGCTCCCCGCGCGATGCCTACCGCTACGGCATCGGCATGATCCACCAGCACTTCAAGCTGGTCGACGTCTTCACCGCCGCTGAGAACATCACGCTCGGCCTCGATGAAAAGCTCGATCTCAAGGCCACGGCCGCGCGCATCCGCAGCATCTGCGAGCGCTACGGCTTCGACCTCGACCCGAACCAGAAGATCTACGATATGTCCGTGTCCCAGAAGCAGACGGTCGAGATCGTCAAGGCGCTCTACCGCGGTGCGGACATCCTCATCCTCGACGAGCCGACCGCCGTGCTCACCCCGCAGGAGACGGACAAGCTCTTCGCCGTCCTGCGCAGCATGCGCGACGACGGCAAGGCCATCGTCATCATCACGCACAAGATGCACGAGGTCGAGACGCTCAGCGACCGCGTGGCCGTGCTGCGCCACGGCCAGTTCGTGGGCGACATGCTCACGAAGGACACCAACGCGCAGGAAATGACGAACATGATGGTCGGCCACGCCGTGACGCTCAATATTGCCCGGCCCGACCCCGTCGACCCCAAGCCGCGCATCGAGGTCAAAAACCTCACCGTGCGCAGCATCGACGGCATCGTCAAGCTCGACGACGTGTCATTCACCGCCAACTCCGGCGAGATCCTCGGCATCGCGGGCATCTCCGGCTGCGGCCAGAAGGAGCTGCTTGAGGCCATCGCCGGCCTGCAGCCGACCGAAAACGGCAGCATCTGCTACGTCGAGGACGACGGCACGCGCGAGGAGCTGCTCGGCAAAGATCCGCTGAGCATCGCCGAGATGGGCGTGGCGCTGTCCTTTGTGCCGGAGGACCGCCTCGGCATGGGCCTTGTCGGCAACATGGACCTGTCGGACAACATGATGCTCCGCTCCTTCCGCAAGGGCCGCGGCATCCTCACCGACCGCAAGTCGCCGCGCAAGCTGGCCGAGACCGTCGTCGAGGAACTCGACGTCAACACTCCGGGCGTGACCACGCCGGTGCGCCGCCTGAGCGGCGGCAACGTGCAGAAGGTGCTCGTCGGCCGCGAGATCGCCTCCGCCCCCACCGTGCTGCTCACGGCCTATGCCGTGCGCGGCCTGGACATCAACGCATCCTACACGATCTATGACCTCATCAACCGGCAGAAGGAGCGCGGCGTCGCCGTGATCTACGTCGGCGAGGATCTCGACGTGCTGCTCGAGCTGGCCGACCGCATCCTCGTGCTCTGCGGCGGCAAGGTCAGCGGCATCGTCCCCGGCCGCGGCGCCACGAAGCGCGACGTCGGCATGATGATGACGCAGTTGGGAGGGAACGAAGCCCATGCATAACAAAGTCCGGGAACCGCTGTTCCACATCGTCAAGCGCGACACGCTGCCCTGGTATCAGGCCTGGGGCATCCGCGCGGTCGCCATCGTGCTGGCGCTGCTGCTGTGCGCGCTCATCACGACGCTGTGCACCCACCTCAACCCCATCAAGGTGTTCGGCACCATGTTCAGCGGCGCGTTCGGCTCGCCGCGCAAGATCTGGATCCTGGGGCAGAACCTCGCCATCCTGCTGTGCATTTCGCTGGCCGTGACGCCCGCGTTCAAGATGCGCTTCTGGAACATCGGCGCCGAGGGCCAGGTGCTCGCCGGCGGCCTCGCCGCCGCGGCGTGCATGATCTGCCTCGGTGACAAGCTGCCCAACGGCCTGCTCATCGTGCTCATCGTGATCGCCGGCATCCTTGCGGGCGCGGTCTGGGCCGTCATCCCCGCCATCTTCAAGGCCAAGTGGAACACGAACGAGACGCTCTTCACCCTCATGATGAACTACGTTGCCACGCAGCTCGTGGCCTATTTCATCATCGTCTGGGAGTCGCCGAAGGGCTCGGGCAAGGTCGGCATCATCAACCAGAGCACCGAGGCCGGCTGGCTGCCGCAGATCGGCGGCTACAAGTACCTGCTGACGATCCTCGTCGTCGCGGTGCTGACCGTGCTCGTCTACATCTACCTCAACTACAGCAAGCACGGCTATGAGATCTCCGTCGTCGGCGAGAGCGAGCGCACCGCCCGCTACGTCGGCATCAAGGTTGGCAAGGTCATCGTGCGCACGATGCTGCTGTCCGGCGCGCTGTGCGGCATCGCGGGCGTGCTGCTCGTGTCCGGCACGGATCACACGATCACGACCACCATCGCCGGCGGGCAGGGCTTCACGGCCGTTATGGTTTCGTGGCTGGCAAAGTTCAACCCCATCAGTATGATCCTCACGAGCTTCCTGCTCGTGTTCCTCGACCGCGGCGCGGGCGAGATCTCGACCGCGTTCGGGCTCAACCAGTCGTTCGCTGATATCCTCAGCGGCATCATCATTTTCTTCATCATCGGCTGTGAGTTTTTCATCACCTACCGGCTGAGCTTCCGCAAGCCGGCAAAGAAGGAGGCGGCGGAGCATGTTTGATTTTGTGTCCTTTATCCCCCGCGCCATCGTACAGGGTATCCCGCTGCTGTTCGGCAGCACCGGCGAAACGCTCACCGAAAAGTCCGGCAACCTGAACCTCGGCATCGCGGGCATCATGTATGTCGGCGGCATCAGCGGCGTCATCGGTGCGTTCCTGTATGAGCAGGCGGCCGGCGGAGCCGCCGGGATGAACGGCTTTCTCGCCATCATGATCCCGCTGCTGTCGTGCCTGCTCGGCTCGCTGCTCATGGGACTGCTGTACTGCTTTCTCACCGTCACGCTGCGCGCCAACCAGAACGTCACCGGCCTTGCCATGACGACGTTCGGCGTCGGCTTCGGCAACTTCATGGGCGGCTCGCTCATCAAGCTCACCGGCAGCGAGGTGCCGTCCATCGCGCTCTCGGCCACGAACAGCTACTTTTCCAAGTCGCTGCCGCTTGCCGATAAGCTCGGCTGGTTCGGCCAGATCTTCCTGTCCTACGGCTTTCTCGCTTACCTCGCCGTGGCCATCGCGCTCATCGCGGCCTACGTGCTCAAGCACACGCGCGTGGGTCTGCACCTGCGCTCCGTCGGCGAAAATCCGCAGACGGCCGACGCCGCCGGCATCGACGTCAAGAAATATAAGTATGTCGCCACCTGCGTCGGCAGCATGATCGCCGGCCTCGGCGGATTGTACTACGTCATGGACTACGCCTGCGGCGTCTGGTCCAACGACGCCTTCGGCGACCGCGGCTGGCTTGCCATCGCGCTCGTCATCTTCACGGTCTGGAAGCCAAACATCGGCGTGCTCGCGTCGTTCCTCTTCGGCGGCCTGTACATCCTGCACATCTTCCTGCCGAGCGGCACGAATCTCGCCGTCAAGGAACTGTACAAGATGATCCCCTATGTCGTCACGATCATCGTGCTCATCATCACGAGCGTGCGCTCCAAGCGCGAAAATCAGCCCCCCGCAAGCCTCGGCCTGCCGTATTTCCGAGAAGAACGGTAAGTACGGGCGCAGCGGAAACAGAGAGATCCAAAAACAGGAGAGCAGACCGCTCTCCTGTTTTTTTCATGCCTGCTGCCTGCGCGTTTCGCTGCGCAGAGGATGTGCCGGCGTTTGCCGCCGGGCTCATGTGTTTCTTTCCAGCTCCGCCTCGATCTCCGCCAGCACCGCGCTTGGCCGCATATGCAGCGCCTCGCCGATGCGGTAAAAGGTCTCCAGCGTTGGTTTGCGTTCCCCACGCTCAATGGCGCTCAAATGCGTCCTGCCGATCCCGGCGAGACCGCTCACGATCTCCTGCGACAGCCCGTGCTCCTCCCGCAGCCGCCTGCGAAGAAAGGTTAGATCCATACCAACACGGCCGATGAGCTGCGGGTCGATATCGAAAAGATCTCCGGCAAGCAGTATGCGGACTATGTGCAGGCGTGTCAGACGGTTGGGTTCACGGTGGATGCGGAGCCCAATTCCTCGTCGTTCAGCGCTTACAACGCCTATGTCAGCGCCTGCCGGGATAAGGGCTTTACGGTCGACTACAATAAGGGCGACAACTATTATCGTGCCAATAACGACGCGGGGTGGCAAGTCTCGACCGATTATGTGGGCAACCAGATCATGAGCATTCGTATAGACGCGCCGGACACGAGCTCGGGCAGCACGACTTCCGAGCAGTCGCCGGATTCCTCCACGCCATCCGCAACGGCGCAAAACGATGGCAAGCTCGTCAACGGCATGCGCAAGGATTTCAAAGAAGCTATGGACAGCTATGAGGCCTTTATGAACGAATATGTCGCGTTCATGAAAAAATACAACGCGAATCCGAACGATCCCACGCTGATGGCGGATTACGCACGCTACATGAGCAAGTATGCGGATGCGTGCGAGAAATTCAATCAGTGGGAAAGCGCGGACATGAACGACGCAGAGACCGCGTACTACATCGACGTGCAGGCGCGCGTCAGCAAAAAGCTGCTGGAAGCGGCGGGCTGACGGACAGCGCGGGCGCACCGTCCAAAGCGAAAAAATCCCCCGGAACGGATGTTCCGGGGGGTTTTTGCACAGGGAGCGGTTATCCCTGTTTGCCGTTTGCGCCGGCGCAGGCGGGCTCAGCCTTGCCCGCTTTCTCCTTGCGGTGCGGCAGCACGGCAGCCACGGCGCCGAAGAGCACCGACGGCAGCACCCACGCGAAGCCCAGCTCAAACAGCGGCAGCTTGTGCAGGAACGTGAGCGGCACACCATAGCCGTCGAGCGTGCACAGCACGCTCATGAGCAGCGCGCCGATGACCGCGCCGCGGCTGATGCGGTCGGGCAGCCGCGGCACGACAAGCGAAATGAAAATGAGGACGAGGGTAGGCGGATAGACGACATCCAGCACCGGTGCGGCGATGGCCACGATGCGGTCGAGACCGAGGTTCGACACGACGGCGCTGAACACGCAGATGACGATGACAAACACTTTGTACGGCACCTTGCCGCGGCAGAGCTTGGCAAAATACGCGGCGGCGGAGCTGGTGAGCGCCACGGCCGTCGTGACGCACGCGAGGCCGACGACGATGCCGAAGATGATCATGCCTGTCTTGCCCATGAGGGCCTCAACGATGGCCATGACGAGCTGCGCGCGGCCGATCTCGCTGGTATACTGCGCGGAAACGGTGGCACCGAGATAGGCAAGGCCCATATAGACCGCCAGCAGCAGCACGCACGCGAGGATGGACGACCCGCTCATGATGCGGAATTTCTTGCCGGACTCGGTATAGCCCTTGTCGACCACGCTCTGCAGCACGAGAATGCCGAACGGCAGCGCGGCGAGCGCGTCCATGGTCTGGTAGCCGGCCTTGACGCCGGTGACGACGGCGCTGTCGATCTGCGCCTCGGGCGCGATCGTGCCGAGCGGCGTGACGATGCCTTTGATGATGATGGCCGCAAGACCGGCGAGCAGCAGCGGCGTGAGCACCTTGCCCACGATGTCCACGACGGCGGACTCGCGGATGCACAGTGCGAGGATGAGCGCGAAAAACAGCACCGAGAACACGACGGCGGACACGCCGGGAAGGTTCGGGGCGATGGCCATTTCAAACGTGCTGGCCGACGTGCGCGGGATGGCGACCATGGGGCCGACGCACAGAATGATCGCGCACATGAGGATCTCCGACGGCACACAGCCGACGCGCTGGAGCACGGCCTCGCTGCTGCCGACACGCAGCAGCGCGAACATGGCGGCGAGCGCAAGCCCGATGTCCGCGATAAAATACGCGCTGAATCCGGCCAGCCACTGCGGGCCGGACTCCATGCCCAGGTACGGCGGGAAGATCACATTCCCGGCGCCGAAGAACATGGAAAACAGTGCGAAACCGACAACGATGATGTCGCGTGCCGCCCGATTTTTCGTCTCTTTCATGTTTTCTCTCCTTTTGTCGTCCAGGCGCGGACGACAGCTTTCAATTTCCAAATATAGCGTATCATTCTTTTTGATAAATGAGAAACGAGAGTTGTTCATGGGGATATGAAAAAAGCAAATGACATGGGTCAGAAAATTTTATTGGTTGAGTTGAACAAATTCGTGGTATTATGAAAAAAGAATGATAAAAAGGAGGCAGCATATGGACGACGGAAAACTGCGGGCACTGCTTACGGCGGTGGAATGCGGCAGCTTCAGCAAGGCGGCGGCCCAGCTTGGCTACACGCAGTCCGCCATGACGCACCTGGTCAACAAACTGGAGGCTGAAGTCGGCTGTACGCTGCTCGAGCGCGACAGTCAGGGCATCCGCCTGACGGACGCGGGCAAGCAACTGCTGCCTTATATTCAAAATGTGATCTGCGCGTGCGACACGCTCCTGCAGGAGGCCGCCGAGCAGAATGACCCACGCACGCGCACGCTGCGCATCGGCTGCTTTGCGAGCATTGCCCGCGCGCGTCTGCCGGAGCTGCTGCGCGCCTTCCGCGAGCTGCACCCGGAAATTAAAATGGACGTGCTCGTGCGCGGTGATGAGCTGCCCGCCGCACTCGCGAGCGGGGAGATCCAGCTCGCCCTCGTGGACGAGGCGCGCGCGCAGGGCTTTGACTTTCTGCCGCTGGCGGACACGCCGCTCGTGGCCGTCGTGCCGCCGGACTTCCCGTGGGAGGGGGAGACCATCCCGCTCGAGCGGCTGCTGCGCGAGCCGTTTCTCTCGAGCCCGGACCAGTACATCGAGCCGTTTCTCCCGCCGGACACCCCGCGGCTGGAGGTCACGGCGTCGGACGACGGGTCGATCCTGTCCATGGTCGCCGGCGGCCTCGGCGTGTCGGTGCTGTCGTCGTTTTCCCTCGTCGGGTACGAGGGGCAGGTGCGGGTGCTCCAGCTGGAGAAACCCATCGCGCTGCGGCTCGGCGCGGCGGTCAAGTCCGTGAACACCATCGGCACGTCGGCGCGAATGTTCCTGACGTTCCTGCGCGAATACTACGGCAAAGACGATACGCAGTGACGCGGTAAGACGCGGTAATGAAATAGCAAGAGCGGCCCGCACCGGATGGTGCGGGCCGCTTGCGCTGTGGAAATGGGAACATGATGCGTGAAACGATGCAGGTGCGCTCGGGCTCAGCCCGAGAGTTTGCGCACGGCCTCGTGCGCGTCGCCGACGGCAAAGAGGATCTTGCGCGGCTGCTGCGCGTCGCCGAGGACCGTCACAGGGGCGACGGCTTCAAACGCGGCCGCGGCCTGCGCCGTCGGGGCAAAGCCCAGCGCCAGCAGCACCGTGTCGCACGCGATCTGCTGCTGCTCGTGCGCGTGCTCGACCGTGACGCTGCACGTGAACGCATCGCCGTCGATGCGCACGAGCTTCGTCGCGGGGCGGAAATCCACGTTCGAGCGCGCCATGTAGTCGCGCATGAGCATGTCGTTCATCTTGAAGCCCGGCTCCGACGGGATGGTCTTGGCCATGTCGATGCACGTCACGTGCTTGCCCCACATGTCCATCTGCAGCGCCGTCTCGACGCCGACGAGTCCGCCGCCGATCACGACGACGTGCTCGCCCACATCACAGCAGTCGCACAGGGCCTCGGTCGCAAGGTTCACCTTCGGGCAGTCGAGTCCCGGGATAGCCTTCGGCGCGATGGGCCGGCCGCCGGCCGCCCAGAGGATGTGGTCAGGCGCATAGGCCGCGGCGAGCTCCGGCGTCGCCGTGGTGTAAAAGCGCACGGGGATGTCGTGCACGAGCAGCTCGCGCTCGAAGTAGCGGATCATGCGGTGCATGTCGCGCTTGAAAAACGGCTTGCAGGCGCACAGAGCGTTGCCACCGATGTGGCCGCCCGCCTCCCAGATCTCGACCGAATGGCCGGCCTGTTTGGCATAGAGCGCCGCCATGCAGCCGGCAGGGCCGGCACCGACGACGAGGATCTTTTTCGGGTGGGCAGCCGGCGGAATGTCGACGCTGCCGTCCTCGTGGCCGCAGCGCGGGTTGAGCGCGCAGGTCGCCGTCTCGCCGTTGTAGACGCGGGCGATGCAGCCCTCGTTGCAGGAGATGCACGGGCGGATCGTGTCCGGCCGGCCGGCCAGCACCTTGTTCGGCAGGTCGGGGTCGGCGAGCAGACCGCGGCCGATGACCGCGATGTCGCACACGCCGTCGCGCAGGGCAGCCTCCGCCTTGTCCACGTCGCCGAAGCGGCCGTGCGTCATGACCGGCACATCGACCACGCTGCGGATGATCTTGGCCGAGCGCGACTGCAGCGTCATCTGCTGCATGCCGGCGGGCGGCATGGCGTTGGGCCAGTTTTCATGGCAGCCGGCGTCCACGTGCAGTGCGTCCGCTCCGGCGGCGACGATCAGCTTTGCCAGCTCGATGCCCTCGTCGATGGCGCGGTAGCCCTCGCCGTCCATGTAGTGGTCCGGCGTGAACTTGACGATGACGGGGAAGTCCGCACCGCCCTCTTCCTTGCAGATGGCGATGAGCTCGGTGAGAAAGCGCGCGCGGTTTTCCAGACTGCCGCCGTAGGCGTCGGTGCGCGTGTTCCAGCGACGGGTCAGAAACTGGTCGGTCAGATAGCCGCCGTAGGCGTGGATGCCCACACAGTCGGCCCCGCTGCGCAGCGCGATCTGCACGCTGCGGCGGAAATCTTCCTCCAGCTCGTGGATCTCATCGATCGTCAGCGCGTGGCAGCGCATACGCGGCACGTGCATCCACGGGCAGGCGGACGCGCTGATGGGCACTTTGTAGCGCACGGACGGCCCGCCGATGCGCCCGTCGCCGGGCTGGATCTGCGCGGCGAGCTTGCAGCCGCAGGCGTGGCAGCGCTCGGCCAGGCCGCGGAACAGCGGCTCGGTCTCATCGTTGAGGTAGATGGAGTGCTCGCCGGACTCGAACGCGAGCGAGGCGCGGATGTTGCAGAACACCATGGCCGCGCCGCCCTCGGCGCGCGCGGCAAAGTACGCCACCGAGGCGGGGCTCAGGTTGCCGACCGTGACGCCCATCGGCGCCATGACCATGCGGTTTTTAAGTTCCATGCGGCCGATTCGGATCGGCCGGGACAGAATAGAAGGCATAATTACATCTTACTCCTTGGATCACTTCTGCACGGCCCAGCCGCCGTCGACCGGCAGGCAGACGCCGTTGATGTACTTGGCCTCGTCCGAGCACAGGTACACGACCGCCCAGGCCGCGTCCTCCGGCATGCCGACATAGGGCATCGGCGTCGTGGCCTCAAAGTGCTCGCGGTACATATCCCAGACCTTCTCCTGCTTGGGCACCCAGACGTAGTTCGGGGCGAGGCAGTTGAAGCGGATGCCGTACTTCTTGCTGACCTGGTTGACCATGTTCTGCGTGGCCAGCTTGATGCACGCCTTCGAGAACGGATAGCCCTGCACGGCCGAGCCGTTGTAGGCCAGCGCCGTCGAGGACGAGAAGTTCAGGAAGCTGCCGCGGATCTTCTTTTTCATCATGTAGCGCAGCACCGTTTGGTAAGAATAGAGCATGGAGTCGATGTTCACGCGCATGACGTCCTCGATCATCTCGGACGTGATGTGCGCCCAGTCGTGCGTCGGGGGCGAGAACGCGGCCGCGCCGTTGACGACCGTGTCGATGCGGCCGTACTTTGCGTCGGCCAGCTTCTTGAGCTGCACCCAGGTGTCGCGCTGCGCCACGTCGGCCACGACCGCGATGCTCTCGCCGCCGTTGGCGTTGATCTCGGCGCTGAACTGCTCGACCTGCGGGTCGATATCGACCATGACGACCTTCGCGCCCTCCTGGCAGAAGAGCTCGGACGCCTTGTGGCAGATGCCGCCGGCAGCGCCCGTGATGATGGCCACTTTTCCTTTGAGTCTATCCATTATTTTGTCCTCCTCAGTTTGCCGTCGAGCAGACGGTAGGTCAGGCGCAGCGTTTGGATGCGCCAGCGATCGTCGTCACATTTGACCAGGTCGTCCACATACAGGCCGTAGCCGGAGTAGGTCTGGCCGTTGTCCTTATAGGTGTGGTAGTCATGCATTTTGGTCAGCAGCTGCGCGCTGCGCGGACCGGTGAAGTGCACGATCTGGTTGTAGCCGAAGTGCATCGGCACCATGTCGTCGCCGCAGGTGCTGCGGTTCTGGGCCACCTGCGCGTCACGGTCGCGGAAGCCGGGGCGGCCGCTCCAGAAAGTGCGGAAGCCCGTCTCCGTGAACACGTCCGGCATGAGGTCGAACTCCTGGTTGTCAATGCACCAGAAATAGCGGTTCTTGGCCGCGAGGATCGCGGGGATCTCCGCGAGCTGCTCCGGTGTGTAGGGCAGGCCCGCGTCGGCGATGATCGCGCGCGCCAGCTCTTTGATCTTGCGATCGGCATCGATGGTCAAGTGCAGTCCCTCCTTTGAAGCTGTCATGCTTGGGTGGATTCGTTGTCCGTTCCGGCAGGCAGCCGGCGCCGCGCGGCGCTGACTCGGGAAACGCCTCCGGAGATCGTCAATATCTTATCACACGTTTTTCGCCCTGCACAGTGCATCCGCTGGATGCAGATTGCTTTTCGTGCATAAAAATTGCCCCAACTTGACAAAATGTTTTTGCGCGGTCATATTGAAAAAATCACGCAGCCGCGCGATTTTTTGCATCCGGACTTGCCAGCACGGCGCGCAGCGCGTATACTGGATGGGAAAGATGCGTGACTTTTTCGTCACTGAGTCAAGAAATGCGCACGCGAGGAGGCGAGGATATGACGTTCGGGCGCACCCTTCAGGAGCTGACACGGCTGTGCGGTGTCAAGCGCTGCAACCTTGCCGACGCGCTCGGCTATGACCCGTCGTACATCAGCCGGTGGATCAACGGCGTCAAGCACCCGTCGCTGCGCAGCAACGATGCGCTGCCCGCGCAGATCGCCGCCTATCTGACCGCCAACGCCGCGCCGGATGTGCGCGCGCGCATTGCCGGGCAGTTTGACCTGCGCTGTGATGCGGCCGACGATGCCGGCTTTTCGGCGGCGCTGGCGTCCCTGCTGGCCGACACGATCGCGGCCGACCGGGCGGCCGGCCCCGAGCGGCCGCAGCCGACCGGCGCGGAAAATGCCGGCCTGAGCCCGGTCAAGGACATCGCGCTCTTCCCCGAGGGCATCTTCATGGCCTTGCAGCAGGCGCCATCCTCGGCGCGGCTGGACATGATCTGCACGATGCCGATCCACATTCAGTTCAAGAACAACGACGCCTTTTTCCGCCGCGTGCGCGGCATCCTCTCGGCGGGCACGGCGCTGCGCGTGGTGCAGTTCGTGGACATGGAGGATGTCTCCGCGCGCACGGACAGCTTCTGCCGCTCGCTCTGCTATCTGCTGGGGCTGGGGAAGCAGATCCGGTACGAATTTTACGAATTTCGCGCCAGCCGCACAGGGTATGTCTACCTCATCCGCGACGCGCTCATGCTGCAGTACCTGCGCGAGCCGTTCTCGCGCGAGGTATACCTGCTCGAGACGGCGGACCCCGCGCTCGTCGGGCGCTACTGCGCTGCGGCCGATGCCTACATCCGCGACCGGCTGCCGCTCGCGCAGGCGCCGAACCTGCAGCAGCTTCGCCGCCAGCAGTATTTCCTCGATTACTTCACCCAGCCGCACGGCCGATGCCTGCTGCGGCATATGCAGCCGTTTTTCCTGCCGGAGCCGCTGCGGGAGCGGTTTCTGTCCCGGCACCCCGAGCTGCGGCAGGAGCTGCAGCTGTTTCTCGGCAGCGCGGAGTTTTTCGAGACGATCTTCCTCTACCAGCTCGCGCTCGTGGACTATATTTATACCGGGCGGCTGCACTTTCTCGGCACGGTCATCGACGTGCCGCCCGAGGCGCGGCGCGAGCATCTGCGCAGCATGATCGAGCAGCTGCGCCGGACGCCGGAGCGGCTGTGCATCCTGTGCACGCAAAACCGCGTCTGCAATTACGACGACCTGTCGGTGTCCGTGTTCGTCAACCAGCACGCCGCCTTCGTGCTCGACGGCGCATCCGGCGGCGCGCAGCCGGCCTACACCGTCAGCTCCGGCGCGATGGTGCACCAGCTCAATGTCTGGATGGATCATTTCCGCAAGCTCCCGGCCGCGCAGCGGCTGACCGGGCAGGACGCCATCGACTACCTCACTCGCTGTATGCGCCTATTGTGAGCCGCGGCGTACCGATCGACAAGGAGGAAGCACCATGCGCAACACCACACTCTGCTATATCGAGCGCGGGGAGCAGTATCTCATGCTGCACCGCGTGAAGAAGGAACACGACCTCAACCACGACAAATGGGTCGGCATCGGCGGCAAGTTCGAGCGTGACGAGACGCCGGACGAGTGCCTCCTGCGCGAGGCGCAGGAGGAGACCGGCCTGACGCTGACCGACTGGCGCTGCCGCGGCGTGGTGACGTTTTTGTCCGACGAGTGGGAGGGGGAATACATGTACCTCTTCACGGCGACGGGCTTCACCGGCACGCTGCGCGAATGCGACGAGGGGGATCTCGAGTGGGTGGACAAGGCGGCCGTGCCGTCGCTGCCGTTGTGGGCGGGCGACAAAATTTTCTTCCGCCTGCTGGCGGAGGACGCGCCGTTTTTCCTGCTCAAGCTGCGCTATCGGGGCGACACGCTCGTCGAGGCCGTGCTCAACGGTGCGCCGGTCGCGCTTTGAAAAGCCAATTCATGACAGGGGGGGGACCATATATGAGACGCAAAAAACAGATCCAGGCCATGCAGCAGGAGCTCGCGCTCCTGCGCCAGACCATCGACAGCGGCAAGGAGCTGGCCGCGCTGGCCACAAACACCGCGCAGCAGCTCAAAAAGCCGAGCATCAAGACCGTTGCCGTGCAGCTGATGCGCTCACCGCGCTTCCGCCGCACCGCGCTCATCGTGGGCGGGGCCGCCGCCGTCGGCACGATCGGCGCTGTCGCCGCGCGCTACCGGTTTTACCAGACCATCGTCGCGCAGGAAGTGGAAAAGGCGCTCAAGCCCGTGCATGCCCAGCTCGACGACCTGCAGGCGACCGTAGACGCTATGGCCGAGGCCGAGGGCATCGAGCCGGAAAAGACCCGCAAGGGGAAAAAGCACCGCCGCTGAGGCGCAGCGAGCAGGCAAAATTCAAGCGAGCAGCACGGGCGCAGCACGTACTGCGCTGCAAGCTTGGCACCGACACGAAGTGTTGGCTGCCGTTGGGGGCAAATTTTGCGGTATAAAAGGAAACGCGAGAAACTTTCCCCGCCTTTCACGTTTTGCCTGTCCCAATCCTTGTGATGATTTGTTTGCCGTAGTTTGGGCTCGCTGTATTGCCAGAGGCTTTCCTGATCGCATAGCCATAGGGCTTCATAAAAGGATGGAAGCTGCGGAAGCGCTGACCAATGACGGTTTCGAGATATGCCTTGATTTCCTGCACAGCACGCTTTTCGAGCGGTATGTTCAGAATGTCATATACGCATCCATCCTCTGCTGCTTTTTGCGCAGGAAAGATCCCGGAACGTTATGCCGGCACCTGTGCGCGCGGTCTGCGGGGAGCCCGCGTTGGGCGGTCGATGCGGAATTAGAATTGCGGCCTTCTTCATCGTCTCCGCTGCATCGAATGTCCTGTATGCAGACAAGCGCTATTCCGCTGCAGCGGAATAGCGCTTGTTATTTTTCTATGCTGCGGGACGGGACCCGTGTATCTTATTTTGCGTTGTTGTACACGTCCATATCCATGCGGTCAAGGCTTCTGGCCACGACCGTGGTGCCGACCAGATCGCCGACGTTATTGAGCGTCGTGTGCGCCGGGTCGATCACAGGCCAGATCGCCGCAAGAATGGGGATCAGAGTCAGCGGCATACCAAGTGCCTCCAGCAGCACGCCGGACATCACGACGCCCGCGCCCTTGACGCCAGCTGCGCCGATGGACAGGATCAGGCCGAAGAAGACGAACTGGAGCACGCTCGAAAACGTAACGGGGAAGCCGTAAAGATTCGATGCAAAGACACAGCACAGGCCGATGAACACCGCGAAGCCGGTCATACCGGCCGTGTTGCCCAGAGGCAGGGTGAAGCCGTAGATGTTCTCGGGAATGCCGAGATCCTCTTCGCTGATTTTGATGGACACCGGGAGGGTGGCTGCGGAGGAAGAGGTCGAAACCGCAACGAGGATCGCGGGAGCGATCTTGCGCATAAAGCCAAACGGAGGCAGCTTGGCAAGCAGCTTGATGATCAGCGGGTAAACCAGAATCAGAATGAGGAGGCAGATCACGTTGTCGGTAATCAGGAACACGAGAACTTCCTTCATCATCGCGCCGCTGATGGTGGAGACCATTGTCGCAATCAGAGAAAGGATGCCGAACGGAGAGAACTCAATGACATACTCCGTGATCTTGAGCATGACCTCGCTGCCTTCGTCGATGAACCGAATGACTGTTTTTGCCTTATCGCCCAGAGCGAGCAGCGCAACGCCCAAAAACAGGCAGAACACGATGATCTGCAGCATGTTGGCATTGGCCATGGACTCCACAATGTTCGTGGGGAACCAGCTGATGACGTTGTCAATGAAGCTGTAAGACTGTGCCTCCGCCGCCTCGGCGGTGGCGAGAAATTCGGTCGTTCCGCGGCCGGGCTGAACGATCAGGCCGCCGATCACGCCGCAGATGGCGGCAATCACCGCGGAGGCTATGATCCACAGAACATAGCGGATGCCAACCGTGCGGAGCTGTTTGACATCGCCCATCTTGCACACACCACTGGTAATGCTGAAGAACACCAGCGGTACGATGAGCATTTTCAGCATACGGAGGAAAATGTCGCCGAGCGGCGAGATGACCTCCGCGGCCTTCGGGGACACAAGACCGATGATCAGACCGATCACAACGCCGATCAGAATCTTTTTCCAAAGTGCTACCTTTTTCCATTTGCTCATAAGATTACGCCCTCCTTCTGTTTGTATCTTTTTTCCTTATGCCTTCACGGTAGCTGCGATCTCGGCGGTAACGCGCAGGAAGTCGTCGATATCCTGCGTGCTGTGGCAGTGCAGCGGGGAGACGCGGATCGCGCCGGTCAGGCCGAGAGATTCCACGATGCGCTTGGAATACAGGCTCGTGTTCACGCGCTCAAAGACCGTGATGCCGCGTTTGTAATACTCCGCCGTCAGCTGTGTGAAGTCGATGCCGTTGATGCCGATGGCGCTGATAAGGTCGCGGTCCACGGTGTCCGCAGAATCGAGGAACACCTGCACACCGGGAATATGGCGCAGGCCGGGAACCTCGTCGGTTCCCTCCATCATGTGGATCAGCAGGGAGTGCTCCTGCAGGTGGATGCGCGTCATACCGGTAACGAACTGCTCGCGGCGATCGTCCGAATCGGTGAAGTGTCTGCCGATCCAGCAGACGTAATCGACGACCGCCGTGATCGCTGCATAGTTGGGATGCGGGAAGGTGCCGAGCTCCCACTCTTTTTCCGGCTTTGCGAGCAGTTTGTGGTGCGTCATTTTCGCAACACGGTCGGACACGTAGCCATAACCGCAGCCGCGGATGCCGAACATCTTATAGGGGGCAAAGGTCACGCCGTCGAGGCCGCACTGTTCCACATCCAGCACGCCGTGAGGTGCATGCTGCACGGCATCGGAAAGGATATAAATATCCGGATTGATCTTGCGCGATTCCCGAACGATGGTCTCAATATCGAAAATATAGCCCGAGATGTTGGAGGCGCTCATCACGCTCAGCAGCAGCGTGTCCTTATCGATCTTGCTGAGGATCTCATCGAGATCGACGCCGCCGGTCTTGGGGTTCGCCATTGCCACGCGGAATTCCCGGTTGGTCAGACCGCAGTAAAGCTCCACAGAGTCATAAGCCGATGGATGCTCAATGGATGTTACGACTGCGTTGGTGCCCCATTTTTCATTGCGCATAATGGTGCTCACGATCTGGAACATCACCTGAGAGGACGTCAGCTCCGTCACCAGTGCGCCGGACTTTGCGCCGAAGATCACCTGCATGATATCGCGCATGCCGTCCGCTTTGACCTGCTTGAGCATCATGGAGGTGTCGTGGATACGTTCGGGGCAGTCGGGGATTTTTTCCAGCCGCGCTTTTTCCTCGACAGCGGCCTTCAGGCGCAGAGAACCGCCGGAATTTTCAAAAAACTGGCGCTTTCTGCCGAGATAATCCTCGTGCACGTAGTAGAACTTGTCCTGGATCTCCTTCAAAAAAGCATCGTCGAACAAAATTTTCTCGTCTGTAATCATGATAAACCTCCTCACTTTCTGTTCTGACTTTTGCTATCATTTTTTTCGAATCAAACATTTATTTAATTTGATTATAGAAAAAATACACTTTTCTGTCCAAGACAAAAAAGTGTATTTTCTTATAGCCAAAATCGTATGGCAAATTATTCTATTTTCTGCACGCCGCCGACCATGTCGCGGATAAACGCAAGCAGCGTTTCCTCCACCCTGGACCTGCCGGCCGCACGGTAGTAAAGGAAAATGTCCCGCACGTTCAGCGGGTCGGCGATCCTGAAATAGCACAGTTTGCCCGATGCCTCGATCGACAGGGCGGAAAGGCGGATAAAGGCGGCGCCATTGCCCGCGGCTGCGAGATGATACGTGGTCATGGAAGAATCCACCTGCATGATGATGTTCGGCGTAAAACCGGCATTTTTGCAGATCTGGATTCCACGGGAATAGCTGTCATTTCCCTCCCGAAGAAAGACGAAGGGCACATCCCGGAACAGGCCCACATCGATCGGCTCCGCCTCGTAAATACTGTGCACACCGTTGCTCGTATCACCCGGGCGGAAGCAGCAGCTGCGCAGCTGCGCATTGGTCACAAAGGTGGTGGGCACAGTCAGGATTAATTCCTCCGAGCCAAACTTCAGCGAGGTGATGCCATCCGTCTCGATCTTGTCGACCTCAAAGGCAAAGTCGATTTTTTTCTGGAGGATCTGACTGGCCAGTTCGTCGTTGCGCAGTTCCTGCCAGCCGATATGAATGTCGGGGTATTCGCTTTGAAACTGCCGGATGATCCCCGAGAGCATATTGGCACAGAAAAAGCTCGCGCCGCCAAACATCACACTGCCGTTGAGCCCCTTGGAGCACTCGCGGAAATGCTGCCGCATGTCGGCGTCCAGCCTCAGGATCTTCTTTGCCGCGGAGATATAATATTCTCCTTCCGGCGTCAGCGAGATCGGCGTTGTGGTTCGGTCAAAAATGGTGATATCATAATCGCTCTCCACTTTCTTCACCATGGCGCTGAGCGACGGCTGCGAGACGAACAGCCGCTTAGCCGCCTTGGAAAAGCTCTTTTCCTCATAGACGGTGTAGACATACCACATTTTCTTGAGCATCTGTCTCTGCCCCCTCGCTGCTATTTGCTTACATGATTCCATAATAGCTTATAGCTTTTTTCCGACCGATGCAACACCAATTCGCCCGCAGACAGCAAAATTATCTGAATTTTTAGCGGGTAATTTCTTTGGCAGCGGAAAAATCCGGTGGTTTTTCTGATCCACGCAGGCATAAAAATCATGTTTTCCATCACGGCAAGCAAAGGCAGCGGTCACGGTATTCTGCGGCAGAATGGATCCTGATCTGATAGCTGTGCGGCTGCTCCATTTGCGGGGGAACACAAACGCGGAAGAAAATAAAAAAAGCTCGTGAAATCCTTGGATTTCACGAGCTTTTTGGCACGCCGTGAGGGATTCGAACCCCCGGCCTTCTGGTCCGTAGCCAGACGCTCTATCCAGCTGAGCTAACGGCGCTTAGTGCGCTCCTAACGCAGAAGGAATCCCTGAAAAGCTTGATACTCCAGTGTTTTTACGCATTTATTATACCGTAAATATTCCAAAAATGCAAGCGCAGCGAAGGCAAACCAGCTGCGCATATTTGGCCGCGAGCGCATCAGCTGTGCGCTTTTTGTGCGCTGGGAATCAGATGGGCGGGGTGCTTAAAACGAACTGTGCAGATGCAATATTCGGCTTTGCTTGTAGGTGGTTGACTCATGCACTGGCCTGAGAATTGACGATTGATTCCTCCGAAAAAATTGCTCTGTATCCATGGCGAGCACACTTGTTTGCGATGGTACTATTCATACGATTGTGTTTTTTGATTGAGTTTTGGCTGACGAGCGCAGCGAGCAGGCAAAATTCAAGCGAGCAGAACGTGCTGCGCTGCAAGCCTGGCGCCGACACGCAGTGTTGGCTGCTGGGGGTGAATTTTTTCGGTATAAAAGGAAACGTGAAAGCTTTCCCCCAGTTTTGCGTTTTGGCCGTCCTGATCCTTGTGATGACATAGTTTAGGCTTACCGTGCGCCGGCAGATTTATTTCAGCGAAAATACGCAGGCGTTTAATCGCCGTTGAGCCCGGTAATGGTTTGCCTTTGATTCAATTGGAAGATGAATTTCTCAAGGCGGAATGAGTACTGCATTGCAAATTGTACATCCGGTTTTTCAAAATCCAGCCCCGTCATGTTGCTGATTTTTTGCAAACGGTAACTCAAAGTGTTCCGATGCAGGAACAGTTCCGCTGCCGTCTGTGCATTATTAAAGCCGCAAGCAGTATAAGTTTCCAGCGTTTCATAGAGCTGACTGCCGCTTTGCTTATCATATTTGCGCAGCAGTGACAGTGCCGGATGGCAGCAGAGACTCAAGCGTTTCAAATCGTGCGGATGGTCAACAATGTCATAGAATGCCAGCCTTCGATATTCAAACACGTTCCCGGGAATGTCCAGAATGGAGGCCAATCGTATCGCTTTGGCCGCCTGCTCATAGCAGGATTTTGTGTAATTGATTTTGGAATAGGGGTTGCTGATACCGGCGATCGACTCGTGCTCGTCACAGAATTCTATGATCTTGTGCATCAGCTCCGATTCGATCTGTAAACTGTTTTCTGCCACAGGGATCATGGAAACAATGGATTTGTTGTAATAAACGGTTCTTGCAGTTTCAAAAATTTCTTGAAACTGTCGGCACAATTTGTTCTGCACATGGCTCTCCGTAGAAAAATAGCGAGGCTTCACCAGAACTAGGGACATTCGCTTCGGAAACTGTATCTGCGCGGCGTTGATGCGCGCCTGAATCTGCTCCAAGGGAATCCCGTTGAGCAGGTCTGTCATAAAATCCGTCACGACCCGGCTGCGTACCACATCCATGTTCTGTTCTTTCAGAATCAAATCTGTCGTAATTTGCGTGATGAGCGGCAGGACGCTATAACAAAGCGGATCGAACGCTCTTTCTCCTTGAATCATGAATATGTAACCATACAATTCGCCTTGGAGAATAATCCGATTGGAAAGATAAAACAAATGATTGTCAATACAATGACGAAGGAAAGGCCCGTTTCCGCCTTCTTCACCATGCTGTGATTTGACATCTTTGATGTGCTCGATAAACAGCGGCGGACAATAGCCGTTCTTGATGCTCTCCTGCCAAACGGGTTCGTCGACCTGGAAAGGAATCGAATTGGAAATGACTTTCCCGGACATGTCAATGATGGCAATGGAAGTGTTCAATGCATTGCCCACATTTTCCAGCATGGCACCGATCCCTTTGCCGCGCATGACCGCATTGAGCATTTGAATATAAATGTCCTGCAGTTTATAGTTGGAATGGAGTAGTTCCTCCGCATCCTCCAAAAAAATGCTCATTTCCTTCTCTGGCATCTGGATCGTGTTGGGGATCAGCTGTTCAGATATGAAACTGGACTCCCCGCAGAAAATCAGATTCCGAGGCAATTTTCGATTGTGCAGAGTAGACAAATCATATGTAAAATAGACAACATCGGATTTTGGCTGCTGCGCTTGTTGCAAATCAGCTATACTTTCCAACGAGTAGACCTGTCGATTATCATAACAATGTTTGTCAAAAATGTCGTGTTTTTTCTCTAGTTCAGAGACCAAATCCAGAAACATCATGGTTTGTCACCTCATTCACAATACTATGCGATTTCTCCGACAAATGCAAGAGCGAAATGATAATTATGCGCACTGCACAATTTTTGATTTCACTTTTAGGCCGCGCGCACGTTAACAAGTTAACAATCTCGCTATATACTCAAGTTGTGCACAGGAAAACGACTGTGCCGTGCCAGGGAAACCCGAATGCTATCTTCTTATCTGGTTTCCAACTCGTAAAACTGAAGTGATCAGGAGGTTATGTATGTATGAAATACGAAAAGCTTTTTGAAAAGGGCAAAATCGGAAAACTCACAATTAAAAACCGCATTGTCATGCCCCCCATGGGCACTGGCTTTGCCGCTGCGTCCGGCGAAGCATCTGAAGAAATCACGCGCTATTACGAAGAGCGCGCGAAGGGCGGTGTCGGTCTGATCATCACGGAGGTCTGCCGTGTGGATGAACTGTCCGGCGTTGCACAGCCGTGTCAGCTGCGCGCAACGGATATGGACGTGATCCCCAGTTTTACCCGTATGGTGGATCGTGTTCATGCATATGGCACCAAGATGTTCATGCAGCTGCATCACCCCGGCAATGAGGCTTTCCCAATCACGCTGCACGGCAATCCGGTCATTGGCCCCTCTCCCGTGATGTGCAAGACCGTGGGCGTTGTGCCAAAGGAAATGACGACGGCGGAAGTCGAGGCCATGGTCAAGTGCTTCATCAAGGGCGCCGTCATTGCCAAGACCGCCGGGTTCGACGGCGTGGAAGTCCACGCTGCGCACGGCTATCTGGTCAATCAGTTTATGTCGCCCCACACCAATCACCGCACGGACAAATATGGCGGCGACTTCTTCAACCGCATGCGTTTCGCCACAGAAATTATCGTGGGTATTCGCTTTGCCTGCGGCGCTGACTTCCCGATCTCCGTTCGTATGGACGGAACCGATTTCTGGGATGACGGTATGGACGAAAAGGAATGCCAGCACATCGCGCGGTACCTGGAGAGCATTGGCGTTGCCAGCCTGAATATCTCCTCCGGCAGTTATGAATCCGGCTGGTCCATCATTGAGCCCTATACGTTTAAGGAGGGCTGGAAAAAGCACCTGGCCAAGGGCATCAAGGAGAGTGTGCACATTCCTGTGATCGCCGTCAACACAGTTAAGCATCCCGCTTTCGCAGAGCAATTGCTGGAAGAGGGTGTCTCTGATTTCGTTGGCATCGGTCGTGGAAATCTTTGTGACCCCGAGTTCGCCAACAAGGCAAAGCGCGGCGATGATGCGCGTATTCGCAAATGCATCGGCTGCCTGAACTGCTTTAAGCAGTCTGGCGTCGGGCGCGCAATTGAATGCGCAGTCAATCCGCTGCTGGGACGTGAAACTTATCGCGGCGATGACAAACTGATCAAGGACGGAAATCAGCAGACCGTTGCCGTCATCGGCGCCGGCCCTGCCGGTTTGCAGGCAGCCATCGTTCTGGCCAAGCGCGGATATAAGCCGGTCGTGTTTGAAAAGTCTGACTCTATCGGTGGTTCTATGAAGCTAGCTTCTCAGCCGCCCTGCAAGGAGATGATCGGCGAGTTTATTGACACTCTGAAGCTTGAAGCAGAGGATCTTGGTGTTGAAATCCGCCTGAACACGCCCGGCACTGTAGAGGCAGCCAAAGCGATCGGCGCTGTCGGTGCGATTGTTGCCGCTGGCGGCACAAAGATTTGCCCGCCTGTTCCGGGGATTGAAAAGGCTGTTTCTTACGAGCAGGTTCTTACCAAAGATGTGGAGTTTACCGGTAAGAAGATCGCAGTGATCGGCGGCGGCCTGACCGGTCTGGAAACGGCAGAATATCTGGCGGCGAAGGGCAATGAAGTGACCGTGATCGAGATGGCCCCCGCGGTTGGCACCGCAATGTACCGCAGCGTAACTGCCGCAGTCGTTGGCAACATCGAAAAAGATGGCGGTCACATCATGACCAGCCATATGTTCAAGGGCGTGAAGGACGGCGCTGTTGTTGTGAACAGTCTTGCGAGCGGTTATGACCTGGATGTGCCGGCGGACGCTTGTGTCATTGCAATGGGCGTTCATCCCGATGAGACCATCGCGGATGCCTTTGAGGCTGCATTTGACCGTGTGGCCGTTGTTGGCGATACCGCAAATCCCGGAAACATTGCGGATGCAACCAGCTCCGGCTATGCAAAGGCATTCGTATTTTGATTTGCTCAGAAAGGAGTATGCATAATGAAAGAATTTAAGGATAAAGTTCTTGTCGTCACCGGCGGCTCTCGCGGCATCGGAAAAGCGATTGCCGTGGAAGGCGCAAAGCGTGGTATGAAAATTGTTCTCAATGATATCGACGGTGACCAGCTGGCCAAGACCTGCGAAGAAATCAAGGGCATGGGTGTGGAATGCATCGGACAGCATGCGGATATTTCCCTCTATGAAAACATTGAGGCCTTGCTGAAATTGGCGATGGACAGCTTCGGACATGTGGATATGCTGGTCAATAATGCCGGCTGTGCGGTTTCCGGTGCTATCTGGAAGCTGCCGAAACAGGATATTGACTGGATCACGGAGCTGAATTTCCTGAGCCACCTGTATGGTATGAAAATTTTCCTGCCGCAGATGATCGCGCAGGGCACCCCCTGTGAAATTGTCAATGTGGAGTCGACCGCCGGTCTGATGACCTCCGGAAAGGCAACCATGTATCATGCAACCAAGGCCGCCGGTGTTGCTGCATCTGAGAGTGTATATATTGCCATGAAGGAGCAAGGATACCCCATCCACATCCACTGTCTGGTGCCCGCTTACGTAAAGACGACCATTCATCTGGCTGATCTGCATCGTCCGGAGCGCTTTGCCATGAACGATGACCCCTACTATACCAGCGACGAGTACAAAGCCGGACAGATCCGCGGTGAGCGGGGCGTCATGAGCGGTATTCCCGATTGGTATGTCGGTGAATGCGTGTTTACGGCCGTGGAAGATGAGAAGTTCTACATCTTCACGCATCCGGAATCTCAGGTAGTTGCGCAGCCGCGCGTGCAGCGTCTGGCATCTGGCATTAATCCGCAAACCTGATACAATATAAATATAGACGTTCCCCGCGCCTGAATCGTGGGAGCGGGGAACATTTGAAAATGCTGATAGGAGGCGTATACAATGTTTACTGCTTACAAAGATGCGCACGTTGTTGTGACTGGCGGCGCAAATGGCATCGGTAAGGCTCTGGCACTTGGCTTTGCAAAACGCGGCGCAAATGTCGCCGTTGTAGATATTCATGGTGATGAGGCAAAAGCTGTTGCAGCCGAAATCACTGCAATGGGATGCAAAAGCATCGCCATTCAGGCGGATGTGAGCGTGTTGGACGAGTGTGCCAAAGTGTATGATACCGTGATGGATGCGTTCGGCCGCTGCGATGTTCTGGTGAATGATGCCGGCGTATCGGCACTGTCCGATGTGGAGCACATTCCGGAAAAGGACTTGCGCTGGGTGTTTGAGACCAACGTTTACTCCCACTGGTTCATGATGCAGAAATTCCTGCCTCAGATGCGTAAGCAGGGCACGCACTGCCAGATCTTGAATGTTTGCTCCATTGCCGGTCTGATTTCTATGAACGGTGCGCCTGCATACTTCAGCTCCAAGCACGCTGCCGTAGCGCTGTCTGAATGCGTGTACAAGCAGCTGAAGGCTGAAAACGCGAATATCGACATCTCTATCTTCTGCCCTGGATATGTCCAAACGGAAATGCACCTGACCGATCGCCATCGTCCTGAGCGCTTCGCTATCCACGATGACGAGCCGTACTATCACACGGAGCAGTACGCCGGCATGGTTGCATTCAACAAAATGCTTCTGGACAGTGGGGCTCCGCTGGATATTGCAGTTGAAACCATCTTTACTGCTCTGGAAAAAGAACAGTTCTACATCCTGGACAGCGCCAAATACGAGCGTCTGCTGTGTGAGCAGGGCGTATTTGAGGCGGAAAAAGTTCGCCCCGTGGACTTCTATACGCTAAATTGACCACCACTTCCCGATTGGAGGAAATGAAAATGGGAGAACAAATCAAAAAGAAATTCTTGCTCTATTTCAGGCTGATGCTCCTCGTCTGGATCGTAATTGCAAACGCAATTCTGCACGTGATCAACTTTCAGTACAGTTGGCTCATTTTCATCAGCAATATCATGCTGTTCACAATGGAAGAAGGAACCGTCAATGATCGGTTTATAACCGTTGAATTGGGCGGACTCGTGGGACTGGTTCTGACAGCGCTCACGCTGCTTGCCGTGACTGCGTTGACCTCCGTTCTTGGCAGCCTGTTTGGCTTCCTGATTCCTCTTGCGATTGTGCTGTTCATTTTGATTGTCCTGCACCCCTATGCGCCGAAGGTTTTGAACAACGTGGGTTTTGCATATCTGACTTGCGCTTGTATCGACACCACTGCCTTCGCGACCCATATCCCCCTGTTTTTCGGAACCTTTATCGTCGGCTCTCTGATTTTTAACGGTGTATGCATTTTGCTGATGAAACCGGCACAGGCACTCGCGGTAAAAACAGTAACAAAAGCCGAGAACGCAGCAACCTGATTCCGGCCCTCCCGGCCACGGCTTTCTAAACAATCCAATTCGCTAATATGGGCGTCCTTTTCGACAGGGCGTCCATGTTTGTGTTTTTAATGGAAAATGCTTGTGCGATTCCAATTTTTGTACGCTCAGTAAGCGACAGACCGTGTAGAAATTGCATCTATTTCTGCTTCCGAAGCCGCACAAAAACGCTAAATGAGATCAGAATCACAAGGGTAACTGCGAATTGTCTTCGGAGACACCCTTGTAAACCTCGCGCCCTTTTTATACGTTATACGATTATGCTTTTCAACGAATTTTGGCTGACGAGCGCAGCGAGCAGGCAAAATTCAAGCGAGCAGAACGGGCGCAGCACGTACTGCGCTGCAAGTTTGGCGCCGACACGAAGTGTTGGCTGCCGTTGGGGGCAAATTTTTGCGGTATAAAAGGAAACGCGAGAAACTTTCCCCGCCTTTCACGTTTTGTCTGTCCCGATCCTTGTGATGATCTGTTTGCCGTAGTTTGGGCTCGTTGTGTTGCCAGAGGCTTTTCTGATCGCATAGCCATAGGGCCGCATGAAATGATTGAAGCTGCGGAAGGGCTGACCAATGACGGTTTCGAGATATGCCTTGATTTCCTGCACAGCGCTCTTTTCGAGCGGCACGTTCAGAACGTCCTGCGCATGGAAATACGCGTCGATTCTTTGCTGCTTCTTGTTGGCAAAGGCAATATCCGCTTGAGGGAACCACTTTCCAACGAGGGACAACAGGCTGCCTTCTTCTTTTGCGCGCACAAACGCCGCGTTTTGCTCAGCATAGTATCTCCGGCTGCTGTGCCTGTCCGAATAGAGGCAAAACGTATCGGCAAAATAGTCGTAGCAGAAATGTGGGAATTTCTTTTGGATGTACGCGATATAGCTCCTGATTTCTTCGTGCTCCTGTACAGACCACGGAGCCCCCTCTGCGATACCTGCGTCTTCTTTCTTCTGCGCAAGGAGTGCGTTCAGGCTTGCTTTCAAATCTGCGCGGCCGGAGAGTTCGTATTCAAACGGACTCTCCGGCGCGCTGTTTTGGACAGCATCCGTCACGATATACAGCTGATCCAGTCCCGCTCTCACACGTCCCGCCATCTGTATCGCGTCGATCTGCGAATGCGTCTCGATGTACATCGTCTTGATATCCGCGTTTTTTATGTTGATGCCCTCTTTGTTTTTGCTCGTCGTGAGAAAAAGCCGGATATCATCCGGCAGCTTTTGATTCTCGGCAATGTATGCCTGAATTTCGTCGCGTTTTTCAAGGATTTCGCGGGTCTCCTTTTCCTGCTTGTCCAGCTCATCATCAGAGGAAAAGGACACGGCTGCCTCGTTCCTGTATTCTTGGAGCGCATTTCGGTAGAGGTTTAAGACGGTACTGACCCTGTTTGCAAAGTAGATGACTTTTTCGCCTGCGGCCAGACGCTGCTTCATGTCCTCCGTGACTTCGGCTTTATCTGCAAGCAGGACGTGTTTGGGCTCAACGCGCACACATCTATCCATGAGGTCAATCGCGTGGCCGTTTTTCGGCAGCCGAAAGTCTTCCAGTATTTGCGGCGAGCCTGTCATGACAATGACTTTGCAGTTCGTTTTTCCGGCAGCGTTCATTTTGAGCGTTTGGTTTATCAGCGAATGGACGTAATAAGGTGCCGTTTGATAGGATGCATCGGCCACGACGGCGTGCGCTTCATCTACGACGATGATATCAAACCGGTTCCAGAGAAAGTCTTCCGCTTTGTCGGCTCTGTAGTGCTTTTCCAAATATCGCTCGATGGCTGCGTTCGTGCAGGCGATGCTTCGCTGGTAAATGGGTATCGTGCCCCAGATACCGTTACAGGACAGTTCACGCTTCGACGCAAAATAGCTGTCCAAATCCTCGACGTAATCAAGGCTTTCATATTCCAACACCTGCGTCCCATATGCAACGTCCTCCGCATTTTTCAGCTCGTCAACTTTGGCTCTGCGCGAGGTGATGCACAGGACGCGTTTGGGCTCAAGCGTTTCCATGCGCCCATCCGGCTGGCTTTCTTCATAGCCTTTGGCGAGCGCGTCAACAAACGTGTTTTTTCCGCTGCCAACGCCGGAATAGATTTGAATGAACGGATACGGCGCGATATCCGTCGTGTAACGGATGCAGTCTGAAAGGTATTTTTTCTCCATGGAATTCCTCCTTGCGTTTTTCTATATGATACCACAAAATCAAAGAAATGTCAAATTGTGGAGTTTAAATGCGCGGAGCATGTGTTTATGCGAGCGGCTGAAAAATTGGGTAAAAAAAGAGGGCTGCGGCACGAAGCTGCAGTCCTCTCTCCATCTTGAATTATTTGCTGCCCGGCTTAAATCGGTAGCCGCACTTTTGGCATACATTCCTCGGGCTTCCGCTGCCGTAGATACCCCACATCAATGAATATCCTCGGTTGACTGTTGCAATAGAGGTCGAGCCGCACTTGGGGCAGCTGACAGGCTCGTTCGCTCGGCGGCGTTTTTTCTCCTCGTCTGCTGCCGCTCGCTCTGCTTTCCACCGTTCGACGGCTTCTTTCTGTGCAGATCGTTTTGCTACTACAGCTTTGTATGCCTCAAAGTCCGTTTCTGCCAGCTGACGATCCTTTTTCCCGCTCCTATAAAGTGATAAGCTGCCCACACCTAAAACAATAAAAACAAGCCCTATAATGACGCAGAAGAACGATGCGAACAGACCAACAACAAAACAGAAGAGCCCAAAAGAAGTACACCCGATTCCCCAAAGCAGATTGCGCTTTATGTCCTTTTCCGTTGGTATTGGCACATCTGTTTTTTCTGCTCCATCCGACACGCCCACTTTTGCCTCGATGCGCACCGCTTGCTGCCCTTTTCCGCCTACTCCATCTATTGTGGCATCGCCGATCTTGAAGGAATCAGCATCCGCCGCTGAAACAGTATCGTCTTTCTCTCGATCCACTGTCAGCTGCCATCCATTCAAGTGCGCGAATTTATGTGCCTGTTCGAGGTTGATGCCGTGGAAGTATGCGGCCTCTTCTTCCCGCAGGCTGCGTGGTGCATGCACGGTTACGGCGAGTTTCCCGCTCGGATGCTCAACGAATGTCTTTGTGGATTCCATTGCTCGGCTCCTTTCATTTACCATTCGCCAACATTATAGCCTCTTTAACGACTATAGTCAATATCGCGGCTACTTTATAAGATAACAGCAGAGCTTTTGGAGGAATTCGCATGATAAGTTATGCTGCTTTTTGGAATACGCTGAGGCAATCAAATGAGTCAACATATACGTTGATCAAAAACCATCACATTTCCAGCTCGACGATTGATAAGCTGCGTAAAAATAAGCCCCTGAACACGACGACCATCAATGATCTGTGCCGGATATTGCACTGTCATGTTGCGGATGTGATGGAATATGTGCCATCCGACGATGACCAGGTGCTATAGCTCGCTGCGCAAGAGAAAAACGGGAGGGATAGATAATGGGCGGTTACATGCAGCAGCTAATAGAAGCTGTTAATGCATCTAATGCAACGACATTTTTGGATTGGGCACCGATTATCCTGTCGGTGATTTCAGTTTTGATCGCTGTTTATATTCCGGTTAAGTTGGCGAGAAAAGAGAATCAGATTGCAATATTCGAGAAGCTGTACGCTGCGTATTCTCAACTGCTTGCCGTACGGGCGTTTGCGGATTGTATTAAGGCATATAAATTTACCGGGGGAAAGCAAAGTGCTCAAGAGACGCGAGAACTGTATTGCGTACACTTTGAAACAAGTTTCGGCTATCGGCCGGTTTTATCAGAAGCAAGGGAGAGCGTCGGGAGAGCACTTGCTGCGCTGAGAAAAAATGAGTTGCAAGCAAATATGACGTCCTTGCTCATATCAGGAACAGATGAAGCAAAAAACGAATGCGAAAGCAAAATCACTGCCATTTATGAGTCGTTATTCTCACTAACTATGGAGGTTATATTATTTTTCCCAGATAAAGCGGTGGAAACAAATGAAGCAGTTATAGAGTTTGTTAAACATGTCGACACATTTTTTGATGCCTATTGCGACGTAATAGAAAGCGCTCTGTTGTGCGGGAATTTGCGGAAGAATCGCAAAGCGAAGAAAAAATAAATACGCAGTTGGTATCCTTTACCCAATCGACATGAGAACAAAAACCCCTGCTATCGAATCCTCTCGATAGCAGGGATTCTGTTATAGCCCGAACGCCGTGCCGAGCTTATCTGCTGCGGTTTTCATTTGCTGCAAGTCGGCCTTGACATAGAAGTTTAAGGTCGTGCTGGCGTTGGCGTGCCCGAGGATGGCCTGAACGCTTTTCACATCCGCGCCGTTATTGAGCAGCAGCGTTGCGCAGCTGTGCCGAAGATCGTGCGGGGACATGTCCGGCAGGCCGCTTCTGCACATAAAGCGCTTGACTTTGCGCGTAACGGCATTCGGGTCGCGGGGGTGAAAAAGGTCAGTGCTGCTCGGAAACAGGAACACTTCATCAAGGTTGATTCCCGGATGTGCGCTGCACTGTTGGTTCCGATAGGACTGCAGCAGAGACAATGTGGCCCCCAGCAGGGGAACCGTGCGAATACCGGCGGCTGTTTTTGGGGAACTGACGATGGTTCCGCTTTTGACTGTATAGGTCACATTGCGTGCAATGTTGAGCGTGGCGGCGCGGGCGTCAATATCCTTCCACTTCAGTCCCAAACATTCGCCGCGGCGGATGCCGGTTGTGATCAGCAGGTGCAGCATACACTGAAAATCCAGCGGACAGTCATGCAGACATTGAAAGAAACGCTGAGCCTGCGCTTGCGTGAGTGCGTCCACCGGCCGCTTTTCTTTCTTCGGCGCATTCACTTTGCGCATCGGATTTTTCGAAATGAGCTCCTGCTGTTCGGCGTAACCGAAAATCAGATGCAATGTGCTGTATTGATGTGAAAGTGTTTTAGCCGTGAGCGGCTTTCCGGACTTGCCTGTGTATTCTGTGCGCAGATAGATGAGGTACTTCTGGATGTCGATAGGTCTTATGTCTTGCAGGAACCAGCCGTCAAAGTACTTGCAGATCAGTTTGGTCATGCTTTTGTAAAAGTCCTCGGTTTTGGGCTTCTTGCTGCCGTTGCATACCTGAATGGGGAGCCATGTGTCAGTGATAAATGCGCAGAAGTCGGTCTTTTCTGCGCAGCGAGCGGCTGCGCTGTCAGGCATCTGTGCACTGTTTATGCCGTGCTTACGGATGGCTTGTTCCCATAGGGCTGCTTCCAGTTGCGCGTATTTTCGGGCCTTCGCCGGAGCGTATTCACGTGGCGGCGTCCATGTGCGGTAATAGCGAATCTGCTTACCGGCGGCATCTCTGCCGACGCAGGCCGTAAATTTGTACGAAACCAGCTTGCCGTTTTTCCTGTTTTCCTGAATGGTGGCCATAGATAACATCCTTTCCTGCGGATGTATCTTGCTTTTGGGTGTGTTTTTTTCGGATTTGTGCGCTTTTTGTGCGCTTTTTTGCGGCAGCTAATCTGTCAGCGATACAAAAGAAAAAACAAAAAAGTCTTGCAATCCCAAGGATTACAAGACTTTTTCATGGCACGCCGTGAGGGATTCGAACCCCCGGCCTTCTGGTCCGTAGCCAGACGCTCTATCCAGCTGAGCTAACGGCGCTTAGTGCGCTCCTAACGCGCCTAAGTATAGTAGCATAGCCCGGCCGGAATTGCAAGCCCTTTTTCAAAAAAGTTTTCCTTTTTTGCGTTTTTACCAGCCCATCGTATCGCGGATGGTGTCCGTCACATCGCTGACCGTGCGCACCGCGTCCGCCACGATGTTGTTCGTGCGCCTTTTCTGCGGGTGCATCATCCAGCCCGCCGCCGTGCCGACCGCCATGCCGACACCCATGCCGATGCTCATGCCCTTGGCAAACTGCATTGCGTTCATTTTGCTGTCTCCTTTCACGTTCCTGCCTCCCTTCGCAGCTGGACTGCTGCGCGGATAGTATGTGCGCGGGCGCGCGGGAGTATGAAATCTGCGCCGCGCCAGTTTCTGGATTGATTCCCCGCCGCCGTCGGTGGTATACTATTTTTATTATCTTATCAAATTTTCTTCCGATCGTATGGGAGGGACCGTTATGATCTTGCGCATTCTGGCCGTGGGCGACGTTGTGGGCGCGCCTGGCCTGACGTTCCTGACTGAGCGCCTGCGCGCGTTTCAGGAGCAGGAACACATTGATTTCACCGTCGTCAACGGCGAAAACGCCAACGTCGTCGGCGTGACGCCGAAGCAGGCCGACGCGATCTTCGCCGCCGGGGCCGACGTCATCACGCTCGGCAACCACACGTGGACGCGCTACGAGCTGCAGCCGTATCTCGAGCAGAAAAAGCGCATCCTGCGCCCGGCCAACTTCGCGCCGCAGTGCCCGGGCCGCGGCTGGGGCGAATATTCCGTGCGCGGCGGGCCGATCTGCGTCATCAACCTCATGGGGCGCTTCACGCTCGACGCGAACACGGATAATCCCTTCCTCGTCGCGGACGACATCCTCGACCAGACGCAGGCGAAGATCGTCCTCGTGGACATGCACGCCGAGGCCACGAGCGAAAAGCGCGCCATGGGCTTTTACCTCGACGGGCGCGTGACGGCCGTCTGGGGTACGCACACGCACGTGCAGACGTCCGACGCCGAGGTGCTGCCCGAGGGCACGGGCTACCTGACCGACCTCGGCATGACGGGCCCGGCCAACGCCGTGCTCGGCATCGCGCCGGAGCAGTCGATCGGCAAGTTCCTCGGCGACCCGCCGCGGCGCTATGAGGCCGCCATGGGCGCGGCCAAGCTCGAGGGCGCGATCTTCGAGGTCGACAGCGACACCGGCCGCTGCCGCGACGTGCGCCTGGTGCGCCTGAGATGAGCGTGCGCATCCTGCACGCGGCGGATCTGCATCTCGACTCGCCGTTTGAGGCGCTCACGCTCGCGCAGGCGGCGCAGCGCCGCCGGGAGCAGCGCAGCCTGCTGCGCGCTCTGCCGGAGCTGGCGCAGGCGCACGGGGCGCAGATCATCCTGCTCGCGGGCGACCTGCTCGACAGCGCGAGCCCCTATCCCGAGACGGCCAAGGCGCTCGCCGAGACGTTTGCCGGCTGCGCTTCGGAGGTGTTTCTCGCGCCCGGCAACCACGACTATTACAGCGCGGGCGCGCCGTATGCGCGCCTGACGTTCCCGGAAAACGTACATATCTTCCGCTCGCCGCGCATCGAGGCGGTCACGCTGCCGGAGCTGGGCGTGCGCGTCTGGGGCGCGGCGTTCACCGACAGCCGCTGCCCCGGTCTGCTGCGGGGCTTTTCCGTGCCGAAGCAGGCAGGGCTGCTCGACGTGCTCTGCCTGCACGGCGAGGTGGGCAATCCCGCCTCGGCGTATGACCCCGTGTCGGCTGCGGAGCTGGCCGCCAGCGGGCTGGACTACGCCGCCTTCGGCCACGTGCACCGCTTCGGCGGCGTGCAGCGCGCCGGGGGCACGGTGTACGCCTGGCCGGGCTGCATGGAGGGTCGCGGCTTTGACGAGACGGGGGAAAAGGGCGTGCTGCTCGTGGACGTCGCTGCGGGCGACGTGCAGGCGCGGTTTGTGCCCGTGCCCGGGCGGCGGTATGAGATCCTGCGCGTGGACGTCACGGACACGGACCCCGTGCAGGCGGCGCTTGCGGCGCTGCCGGAGGGGGCTGCGCGCAATATTTACCGCATCGTGCTCACGGGCGAGACCGACCGCGCGCCGAACCCCGCCGCGCTGCGCGCGGCGCTCGAGGGGCGGGTGTTCGCGCTGCAGCTGCGCGATGAGACGCGCGCGCGCCGGGATCTCTGGGCGCGGGCGGGCGAGGGCACGCTGCGCGGGCAGTTTCTGGCCCAACTGAAGCAACAATACGACGTCGCGGACTCTGACCGCGCGCGTGAGACCATTGTCATGGCCGCGCGCTGGGGGCTTGCGGCACTGGACCACGACGAGGAGGTGGTGACGCTGTGATCATCCGGCATATGCAGGGCACGTTCGGCACGCTCGACGGCGAGCAGCTGCGGCTCGACACGGGTCTGAATATCATCTACGCGCCGAATGAGAGCGGCAAGAGCACATGGTGCGCGTTTCTGCGCGCCATGCTCTACGGAATCGACACGTCCCAGCGCGCGCGCGCCGGGTTCGTGCCCGACAAGCAGAAATACGCGCCCTGGAGCGGCAAGCCCATGGCGGGCGAGCTGGAGCTCGAACAGGGCGGAAAATGCATCACAATCCGCCGCTGGACGGAGACGCCGGGCGCGCCGCTGCGCGGCTTTTCGGCGGTGTACACCGGCACGGACATCCCGGTGCCGGGGCTGACGGCGGCGGACGCGGGCGAGCAGCTCACGGGCGTGTCGGCCGAGGTGTTCGCGCGCAGCGCGTTCATCGGGCAGGGCGGCCTCGTCGTAACGGGTACGCCGGAGCTGGAAAAGCGCATCTCCGCCATCGTGACCTCCGGCGAGGAGGCGAGCTCCTACACCGAGGCCGACGCGCAGCTGCGCGCATGGCTGCGCCGCCGGCGCAGCGGCCGGCACGGCGCGCTGCCGGAGCTGGAGGGCCGCATCACGGAGGTAGAAGAGCAGCTGCACCGGCTCGAGCGCAACGCGCAGGAGCAGGCGGCCTGCGCCGCCGAGCTCCGGCAGACGGACGCGGAACTGCAGACCGTGACCGAGCAGATGAACGCCGCCCGGCAGCGGCAGCGCCGCGCGGCGCTGAGCAGCATGGGCGAGGAAAAATCGAACCTGCGCACGCTCGAGCAGACGCTCGAACAGGCGCGGCGGGACGCCGCGGCCAGGCGCACCGCGCTCGAGCAGACGCATTTCGGCGTGCAGACGCCGGACGAGGCGGGCGAGACCGCCGAGCGCGACGCGCAGCGGGCGGAGGCCCTTGCTGACACGGCAGCCCACGGCGGCAAGCCGTACTTCTGGATCGCGGCGCTCGTGCTCTCGGCGCTGTGCGCGGTGCTGGGTTATCTTGTGGCGCAGCCGCTGTATTATGCGGCCATCGCGCTCGCGGTGCTGGCCGTCGTGCTGCTGGTTGCTGCCAATAACGGCAAGAAGCGCGCACAGCAGGCCGCCGCCGCGCTCGGGGAGCTCCTGCGTAGCTACGGCGCGCAGGACGCGGACGGCATCTACTATCAGGCGGAGGTGCACCGGGCTGCCTACCGCGCGTGCGCGGCCGCCATGCAGGCGGAGCAGAAAGCCGCCGCCGCGCTCGAGGATGCGCGCGAGCACCAGTGCGAGACGCACGAGCGGCTGCTGCAGAGTCTGGACTTTGAGAGCGGCACGGGCGAGGCCGCCGCGCTCTATCAGCGCAGGAGCGCGCTCGAGAGCGTGTGCACGCGCCTGCGCACGCAGCAGGCGCAGCTCACAGGAGCGGCCCTCGCCATCGGCGACCCGATGGCGCTGAAAAGCGAACACGCGCAGCTGCTCGAACAGCGCGACGCGCTCGAGCGGCAGTATGCGGCCATCGCGCTTGCGATCGAGACGCTCGGCCGTGCGGACGCGGAGCTGCAGAGCCGCTTTTCCCCGCAGCTGGCGCAGAAGGCGGCGGACTACATGGACTACCTCACCGACGGACGCTATGACGAGCTCGTGCTCGCGCGCGACTTGTCGGCCAAGGCGCGCAGCACCGACGACCCGACGCCGCGCGACACGGCCTATCTCTCGGCCGGGACGGCGGATCTGCTGTACCTGTCCGTGCGCCTGGCGCTGTGTGAGCTGACGTGCCCGGCGGATGATCCGTGCCCGCTCGTGCTCGACGACACGCTCGTGAATTTCGACGATGCGCGCGCCGGGCGCGCCATGGCGCTCTTCCGGGAGATCGCGCAGCACCGGCAGGTCATTTTGTTCACCTGCCACGAGCGCGACTGCCCCGCGCAGGCGTAAAACACGCGAAAACAGCAGGACTGGACACGGGACATTCCGTGTCCGGTTTTTGTCGTTGACAGGCGGGGCAAATCGCGTTATACTGACGGCGTTTTGCGTTCCCGGCAAAAACTTTATGGAGAGGGGATCCCAATGGAAAAGCTCTTTCACCTGAAAGAAAACAACACCACCGTACGCACCGAGATCGTCGCCGGCCTGACGACGTTCATGACCATGGCGTACATCATCGCGCTCAACCCGAACCTGCTGACCGGCTTCGGTGCCCAGGGCGGCTCGCAGCTGTGGAACGGCGTGTTCCTCGCCACCTGCATCGCCTCCGCCGTCGGCACGCTCGTCATGGCGTTCGCGGCCAACAAGCCCTTTGCCATGGCGCCCGGCATGGGTCTCAACAGCTTCTTTGCCGTCGTCGTGGCCAACATCGTCACCCTGACCGGCATGAGCTACCTGCAGTCGTTCCAGACGGCGCTGTGCGTCATCCTCATCGAGGGCATCGTGTTCATCATTCTCTCGGTGCTCAAGGTGCGCGAGAAGATCGTCGAGGCCATTCCGCTCGGCATCCGGCTCGGCATCGCGCCGGCCATCGGTCTCATGCTGCTCAACATTGGCATCGGCTCCAACGCCGGTGTGTACTCGAGCGACGGCGGCCCGTTTTACGTCATGCGCGATTTCTTCGGCGCGCTCACGCCCAGCCTTGCCAAGGCCAACATGGGCGACGGCTACCCGCAGATGGTGCTCACGGTCGTGACCATGTTCGTGGGCCTGTTCCTGATCGTGCTGTTCGCGCACAAGAAGATCAAGGGCTCCGTGCTGCTGGGCATGCTCTGCGCGTCCGGCATCTACTGGGCGGGCGAGGCCATCTTCCTGCACACGAACCCGTTTGCGTCGCTCAAGGGCGCGTCGTTCGTGCCTGCGTTCGGCGACATGGCCGAGACGACCCTGTTCAAGTTCGACTTTTCCGCCCTCGGCGAGATCGGCTGGTTCACGGTCGTGACGCTCGTCATCACGTTCTGCATCATTGATATGTTCGACACCATCGGCACCCTTGTCGGCACGGCGAGCCGCGCCGGCATGGTCGACAAGGACGGCAACATGCCGCGCATGCGCGAGGCGCTGCTGGCCGACGCCGTCGGCACCGTCGCGGGCGCGTGCACCGGCACGTCCACCGTCACGACGTTCGTCGAGTCCGCCTCCGGCGTCGAGGCCGGCGGCCGCACGGGCCTGACCGCCCTGACGACCGGCGTGCTCTTCCTCGCAAGCATGTTCCTTGCGCCCATCGCCGCCATCATCCCCGCCGCTGCGACGAGCTCCGCGCTCATCTACGTCGGCCTGCTCATGCTCGGCGGCCTCAAGAAGATCGACTTTGACGATATCTATCAGAGCCTGCCGGTAGCCATCATGCTCATCTCCATGCCGATCTCCGGCTCGATCGGCCACGGCATCGGTCTGGGCCTCATCAGCTATTCCGTGCTCAAACTCTGCACGGGCAAGGGCAAGGAGGTCTCGGTGCTGACGTATGTCATCTCGGTGATCTTCCTCGTGAAGTTCTTCCTCATCGCCTGAGGAAAAATATCCGTCCGCACGGCCGGGCGCGTCTGAATGGACGCGCCCGGTTTTTTGCGCCCTGCGCGCTGCCTTACGAAGATGTAAGCCAACTGTAAGCCAAAACGATGGCGATGTGATGCCGTCCGGGGCTATACTGATGCCAGAAACCGGGGCGGGAGCGCCCCGATGGGAGGCAAGGATCATGACAAATCTTCTGGGCAGTATCCGGCTGGCGGCTTATGCGTTTCCGCTCATCGCGGCGCTGGTGGCCGTGCCGTTTTTCGACCGGCAGGTGCGTGCGCGCTGCTTCAACTGGGTGCGCACCGTGTTCGGCGGTCTGTTTTTGTTTTACGTGCTGTGCGTGCTGGCGCTCGTGTTCTTCCCGCTGCCGGATGCGGCGCAGGCGGCGCGGCTGAGCGGGCATGAGATCCAGCTCGTGCCGTTTCAGTTCGTGGCCGATTTCCTGCGCGAGACGCCGCTCGTGCTCTCCGATGCGCGCACGTATCTGCCGGCGCTTTTTGACCGCACGGTGCTGCAGGTCGTGTGCAACATTTTGATGCTGCTGCCGTTTGGTATGTACCTGCGCTATGTCTGCGGGCTGGATCTCGGCAAGGTCGCGCTCGTGTCGCTCGCGTTTTCGGCGTTCATTGAGCTGGGGCAGCTCACGGGGCTGTTTTTCATGTTCCGCGGCTCGTACCGCCTGTGCGACGTGGATGACCTGATGCTCAACACGCTCGGCGGCCTGCTCGGCGGCGAGCTGGTGCACGCGCTGGAAGCGCATCTGCCGCCGCTCGATGCGTTCGACCGCTTCCCGGGCAGCAGCGCGCTGGCGATGCAGAGACTTGGATAAACATATTCCAACGAGGACCCAGCGAAGTGGTTTTCGTTGGAGAAAAAAACAGCATGGCGTCGGCCATGCCGTTTTTTGCTGCCGGGGCATTATGCCTCCTCCGTGTCGCCGTCGATTTCGTCGCGGCCGCGGAAGAGCAGGGAAATGCACCAGATCGCGGCCAGACCCACGAGCGTGTAGATCACGCGGGCGACCACGGAGGCCTGCCCGCCGCAGATCCACGCCACGAGATCGAACCGGAACAGACCGATGCTGCCCCAGTTGAGCCCGCCGATGATCGCAAGGATCAGCGCGATGCGGTCGATCACCTGCATATGCTTCCATCTCCTTTGCTGTGTACTCCCGGTCAGTATGCCCCGGCGCGCGAAAAAAGATTCCGCCGCCGACAAAACAAGTGTCCGACCGACACCGTTCGCTCTTTACATTTTGCGCGCCCGGCGCTACAATACCATTACAGCTTATCCAATTGACTTCCGCAGTTTGGAAGCCACGGCTCATATCTTTATCCCACGACCCTGTTTTTGGCGGACTGTTTTCAGCCCGCCCTCTTTTTTTCTGCGCGCGCCCGATTTCGCCGCGTTTTGCGCAATATGTGGATTATTTTTGTGTTGTAAAACACAAGATATGGAGGGTGTGCTATGCAGTTTTCCAACCATCGCAGCCGCGCGGCCCGCGGCAGCATCGTGTATCTGGCGGTGGACGCGATCGCGCCGAGCGCGGTCCAGCCGCGGCAGAATTTTTCCCCGGCGCAGCTCGAGGAGCTCTCGCGCAGCATCGCCGAGTACGGCGTGCTCAGCCCGCTGACCGTGCGGCCGCGGCAGGGCGGGTATGAGCTCGTGGCCGGGGAGCGCCGCCTGCGCGCCGCGCGCATGGCGGGGCTCCATGAGGTGCCGTGCATCATCATGGAGCTGGATCTCGAGGAGGCGAGCTTCATCGCGCTGGTGGAAAATCTCCAGCGCAACGACCTGGACTTTCTCGAGGAGGCGCGCGGCATCGCGCAGCTCATCCGGCTCTTCGGCCTGAGCCAGGAGGAGTGCGCGCGGCGGCTGGGCAAGTCGCAGTCGGCCGTGGCGAACAAGCTCCGCCTGCTGCGCCTGCCGGAGGATGTGCTCAACGCCATGCGCAACGCCGGACTCACTGAGCGGCACGGCCGCGCGCTGCTGCGCCTTGAGACGCCGGCCGAGCAGCGCGAGGCGCTGGCCTATATCCTCAGCCGCGACCTGAACGTCGCCGCAACGGACGCCTACATCGAGCGCCTGCTCGAGGCCAAGACCGCGCCCGAGAGCGAGCAGCAGAAGACCTTCATCCTCAAGGACGTGCGCGTGTTTCTCAACACGATCTCGCACAGCCTCGACCTCATGAAGCAGGGCGGCATCGACGCCGGCATGCACCGGCAGGAGACGGACGAAGCGCTCATCCTGACGATCAACATCCCCAAGGCGCGGCGCAGAGAGCCGGCGCCGAAACAGGGCGAGCCCGTGCCGGTCGGGTAAAAAAATCGCGCGCAGCGCTTGACAGCGGCGCGGCGGCTTCCTATACTCTTACATAAAGAAGGGGCCGCCCGGCAGGGCGGACAAAGGAGGTCACTGCATGAAAACGCTGATCCTGTTCGCCTCGCGCTACGGCGCGACGGAGGAGATCGCCTATATGCTCAAAAGCGCCGTCGGCGGCGACGTGACGGTGCGCAACATCCGCGAGCGCGGCATCACGCTCGACGGGTACGACACGGTCATCATCGGCAGCTGCGTGTATATGTTCAAGCTCGACAAGCACATCAAGCGCTTTTTGCGCCGCAACGAGAAGACGCTGCTGCAAAAGAAGCTCGGCCTGTATCTGTGCTGCTACACCACGCCCGGCACGGAGGGGTATCTGGAGCACTTCTTCTCGCCGGAGCTGCTTGCGCACGCGGCCGCGAAGGACATCCTTGGCGGCAAGATGCAGTACGAGAAGATGAGCTATGCCTACAAGCAGCTCTTCGGCGCGCTGATGACATCGCCGCAGTACCGCGCGCAGTATGCCGAGCCGAAACTCGACATCGCGCGCATCGACGCCTTCGCCGCCGCCATGCGCGGCTGAGCGGCCGGCAGAAAAAATCACCCGCATCCGACCCGGATGCGGGTGATTTTTTGCTTTTGAGGTCTCAGTACGTGGTCACGCCGGTGAAGGCGAGCTCGGCGTTGCCGGTCAGACGCACGCCGTCGTCGTCGTAGGTGACGATCAGGTCGCCGCCGCTGACCTTGACGGTGATGGGCTCGCCCTTCGGGCACAGGCCGTTTTCCGTGGCGGCCACCACGGCCGCGCACGCGCCGGTGCCGCAGGCGCGGGTCTCGCCGTTGCCGCGCTCCCAGACGCGCATCTTGATCGTCGTGCGGTTGACGACGCGGATGAACTCCGTGTTCGTGCGCGCGGGGAAGATGTCCGCGTGCTCAAACTGCGGGCCGAGGTGCGCGACGTCCACCTCATCCACGCGATCGGCAAAGACGACGCAGTGGGGGTTGCCCATCGAGAGGCACGTGATGCGGTACTCCCCGCCGGCGATCGTCACCGGCCGGTCGATCACGCGCTCGCCCTCGAGCATCACGGGCACATTGGCGGGCTCAAACGCGGGCTTGCCCATGTCGACCGTCACGAGGCCGACCGTGCCGAAGCGCGTGTACAGGTGCAGCCGGTGCACGGTGCCGCCGGCCTCGATCGTGAGATCGTCGCGCGGCACGATGCCGTTGTCGTACAGGTACTTGGCCACGCAGCGGATGGCGTTGCCGCCCATGCCGCCGGCGCTGCCGTCGCGGTTGAAGACGCGCATTTTCGCGTCGGCCACGTCGCTGTGCTCGATGAGCACGATGCCGTAGCCGCCGATGCCGCGGTGGCGCGAGCAGAGCGGGATGCACAGAGACTCGGGACAGGTGATGTGCCCGTCAAAGTTCTCGACGTAGATATAGTCGTCGCCGGTGGCCTGCATTTTCGCAAACTTCAGGCTCTGGCGCTCGGTGCGCATGTGGTTGATGTCCACGAGCTCGGTGTTGCGCTCGTTGTAGCGGCTGGCGATGATGTCCGCCAGGGCGTTGGCCGTGTCGAGCGAGGTGAAGCACGGGATGCCGAGCTGCAGCGCGCGGCGGTGCAGGGCGATGTAATCGTCCATGGTCGCGTCCTTGAGCGCGCCGGTGTAGACGATGTAGTCGATGCAGCCGCTCTCGAGCAGGGCGAAGGCGTGGTCGCTCTCGCGGATGCCGTCGACGGTCACGACGTCGATGCCGAGGCGCGCGATGGCGGCGGCGGTCTCCCCGGTCGCGTAGAGGGCGAAGTGCAGGTCGTCGAGCTTCTTGGCCAGCGACACGATCTCGCCGAGGTCGTGCGTGTCCACGCTCACGAGTACGCCGTGGCGGCCGTCCGGGTGCTGGCCGACGACCATGCCGGCCGAGGTCAGGCCCTTGAACAGCGCCTCCTGCATCGTCTTGCCGAGGCCGAGCACCTCGCCCGTGGACTTCATCTCCGGGCCGAGGTAGGCGTTGACGTCGCCGAGCTTTTCAAACGAGAACACCGGCACCTTGACCGCGTAATACGGCGGGATGGGGTGCAGGCCGGTGCCGTAGCCGAGGCCAGCCAGCGGCGCGCCGAGCATGACGCGCGAGGCTACGTCCACCATCGGCACGCCCGTGACCTTGCTGATGTACGGCACGGTGCGCGAGGCGCGGGGGTTGACCTCGATGACGTAGAGCTCGTTTTCCCAGATGAGGTACTGGATGTTCACAAGCCCCTTCGTGCCGAGCGCGAGGGCGAGCTTGCGCGAGCTGTCGACGATCTTGTCCGTCATCATGTCGTTGAGGTTGTACGGCGGGTAGACGGCGATGGAGTCGCCGCTGTGCACGCCGGCGCGCTCGATGTGCTCCATGATGCCGGGAATGAGCACGTCCGTGCCGTCGGAGATGACGTCCACCTCCAGCTCCGTGCCCATCATGTACTTGTCCACGAGCACGGGGTTGTCGATGCCCTGCGCGAGGATGCGCTGCATGTACGTCGTGACCTCGGCGTCGTCGTGGACGATCTTCATGTTCTGGCCGCCGATGACGTACGACGGGCGCAGCAGCACGGGGTAGCCGAGCGTCTGCGCGGCGTGCAGGGCCTCGGGCAGCGTCTGCACGCCCATGCCCTTCGGGCGGGAGATGTGGAAGCGCTCGAGCAGGGCATCAAACCGCTCGCGGTCCTCGGCGATGTCGATGCCCTCGGCCGATGTGCCGAGGATGCGGATGCCGTGGCGGTCGAGCGTCTGCGTGAGCGCGATGGCGGTCTGGCCGCCGAAGGCGACTACGACGCCGACGGGCTGCTCCACGTCGATGATCTGCAGCACGTCCTCGGCCGTGAGCGGCTCGAAATACAGCCGGTCGGCGGTGTCGTAGTCCGTGGAGACGGTCTCGGGGTTGTTGTTGACGATGACGACGTCATAGCCCATGGCCTTGAGCGTCCACACGCAGTGGACGGACGAATAGTCAAACTCGATGCCCTGGCCGATACGGATCGGCCCGGAGCCGAGCACCATGACGACGGGCTTGCCGCTGCGCGGGAAGGTGCGCGCCTCGCAGCGCGCGTCCGCGCTGGCGTAGAAATACGGCGTCTGCGCGTCAAATTCGGCGGCGCAGGTGTCGACCATCTTGTAGCCCGCGCGGAAGGGGGGCAGCGTCTCGCTGCCGGACAGGCGGCGCAGCGCCGCGTCCGGATAGCCGAGGTACTTACCGCGCTGATAAAGCTCCGGCGTCAGGCCGTTTTGAATGCTCGCCTCGTAGTCCACGAGGTTTTGCAGCCGGGACAAAAACCAGCGGTCGATGCGGGTGACGTCGTGGATCTCGTCGATGGACACGCCGCTGCACAGCGCCTCAAAGACGGTGAACAGGCGGTGATCGTCGCAGTCGGCGAGCCGGTCGCGCACCGGGCGGTCAGACAGCGGTTTGGCGTGCAGCGTGTCGAGATGGATCTCGGCGCCGCGCACGGCCTTGAGCAGCGCGCTCTCAAAGTTCGTGCCGATGGCCATGACCTCGCCGGTGGCCTTCATCTGCGTGCCGAGGCGGCGGGACGCGCCGACGAACTTGTCAAACGGCCACTTGGGGAACTTCACGACGACGTAGTCCAGCGCGGGCTCGAAGCAGGCGCAGGTCTTGCCGGTGATGTCGTTTTGAATTTCATCGAGCGTGTAGCCGAGGGCGATCTTCGTCGTGATCTTGGCGATCGGGTAGCCGGTCGCCTTCGACGCGAGCGCCGACGAGCGCGACACGCGGGGGTTGACCTCGATGACGGCGTACTCAAAGCTGTCGGGGTTGAGCGCGAACTGGCAGTTGCAGCCGCCGACGATATCGAGCGCGGAGATGATGTTCAGCGCCGCGCTGCGCAGCATCTGAAACTCCTTGTCCGAGAGCGTCAGCGCCGGGGCGACGACGATGCTGTCGCCGGTATGCACGCCGACGGGGTCGAAGTTTTCCATGCTGCACACGGCGATGACGTTGCCCACGCCGTCGCGCATGGTCTCAAACTCGATCTCTTTCCAGCCGTAGATGTAGCGCTCGACGAGGATCTGCGTGATCGGGGACGCATCGAGGCCGGTCTGCGCAGCGACGGTGAGTTCCTCCGGGCTGTAGGCCACGCCGCCGCCCGCGCCGCCGAGCGTGAACGCCGGGCGGATGATGACGGGGTAGCCGATGCGGTCTGCTACGGCGAGCGCCTCCGCCACGGTGTTGGCGATGCCGGAGGGGATGGTCGGCTCGCCGATGGCGGCCATGGTCTCCTTGAAGAGCTCGCGGTCCTCGGCCTTGTCGATGGCTTTGGCGTTCGTGCCGATGAGGCGGACGTTGTGCTGCTGCAAAAAGCCCTCCTTGTCGAGCTCCATCGCCAGCGTCAGGCCCGTCTGGCCGCCGAGACCGGCGAGAAGACTGTCTGGCTGCTCCTTTTCAATAATGCGCTTGACGGAGGTCAGCGTGAGCGGCTCGAGATAAATCTCATCCGCGAGGGCCTTGTCGGTCATGATCGTCGCGGGGTTGGAGTTGACGAGCACGACGTTCACGCCCGCGTCGTGCAGCACGCGGCACGCCTGCGCGCCGGCATAGTCAAACTCCGCCGCCTGACCGATCACGATCGGGCCGGAGCCGATGACCATGACTTTGCGGATGCTGGAATCAATCGGCATGGTGCGCACCTCCCATCAGGTCACAGAATCGGTCGAAGAGAAAGGCCGTGTCGTGCGGGCCAGAGCACGCCTCGGGGTGAAACTGCACGGAAAAGGCCCGCAGGTCGGGGTAGTCCACGCCCTCGCACGTGCCGTCGTTGGCGTTGATGTAGCGGATGACGCCGGTCTTCACGCTCTCGGGCACGACGGCGTAGCCGTGGTTCTGGCTGGTGAGGAACGTGCGCGTGCCGCACACGTCGCGCGCCGGCTGGTTCACGCCGCGGTGGCCGTATTTGAGCTTCACGGTGCTGCCGCCCTGCGCCAGCGCCATGAGCTGGTGGCCGAGGCAGATGCCGAACATCGGGATGCGGCCGAAGAGTTTGGCGATCTCCGCGATCTGGGTGACGTTGTCCGTTGGGTCGCCGGGGCCGTTGGAGAGCATGACGCCGTCATACCCGGCGGCGAGGATGTCCTTCGCCTTGGCAGAGCAGGGCAGCACCGTCACGGCGCAGCCGCGGCGGCAGAGCTCGCGCGCGATGTTGCGCTTGGCGCCGTAGTCGATGAGCGCCACGCGGTGCAGCACGCTCCCCTCCGGCTGGAGGGTGTAGGGCTCCGGCGTCGTCACCTGCGGCACGGGGTCCGTGATGCGGTAGGCGCGCAGGGGCGCGAGATCGTCCGGCACCGTGTCGCAGATGGCGGCGTTCATCGTGCCGGCCTCGCGCAGGATGCGCGTGACGGCGCGGGTGTCGATGCCGGCGATGCCGGGGATGTTGTTGGCTTTCAAAAATGCGTCGAGCGTTTCCTCGCACCGGAAGTTCGACGGCGTTTGGCACTGCTCGCGCACGACATAGCCGCGCACGCAGCACTTGCCCTCAAAATCGGCCGGGATGATGCCGTAGTTGCCGATGAGCGGGAACGTCTGCAGCACGATCTGGCCGCAGTAGCTCGGGTCGGTGAGCGTCTCGATGTAGCCGTTCATGCCGGTGGTGAACACCAGCTCGCCCACCGTGTCGCACGGTGCGCCGAAAGCGAGGCCCGCAAAGACCTCGCCGTTTTCGAGTACGAGATAGCGCTTCATAGCTCGATCTCCGCAAGTGTCGCCGCCATGACGGCCTTGATGGTGTGCATGCGGTTTTCGGCCTCCTGGAACACGACCGACTGCGCGCTTTCAAACACATCGTCCGTGACCTCCATCGCCTCGCGGCCGAAGCGCGTGCACATCTCGTTGCCGATGGCGGTCTTTTTGTCGTGATACGCCGGCAGGCAGTGCATGAAGATGGCGTTGGGGTCGGCCTTGGCCATGAGCGCCGCGTTGACCTGATACGGTGCGAGCGCGGCAATGCGCTCGGCCCAGACGCTCTCGGGTTCGCCCATGGAGACCCAGATGTCGGTATAGATCACGTTCGCGCCCTGCACGGCCGCGGCGGGGTCGGAGAGGAAGTCGAGCGTCGCGCCCGTCTGCGCCGCGATGGCCTGACACTCGGCGACGAGCTGCGCATTGGGGAAGTAGCCCTCGGGCGCGCAGGCCGTGAAGTGCATGCCCATCTTCGCGCAGCCGACCATGAGGGAGTTGCCCATGTTGAAGCGCGCATCGCCCATGTAGACGAGGTGGATGTTCTCCAGCGAGCCGAAGTGCTCCCGGATGGTCAGAAAGTCCGCGAGGATCTGCGTCGGGTGGAACTCATCCGTCAGGCCGTTCCAGACCGGGACGGAGGCGTACTGCGCCAGCTCCTCGACGATGCACTGGCCGAAGCCGCGGTACTCGATGCCGTCGAACATGCCCGAGAGCACGCGCGCCGTGTCGGCGATGCTCTCCTTCTTGCCGATCTGCGAGCCGGTGGAGTCGAGATACGTGCTGCCCATGCCCAGATCGTGCGCCGCGACCTCGAAGCTGCTGCGCGTGCGCGTGCTCGTCTTTTCAAAGATGAGCGCGACGTTTTTGCCCTCGCACAGGCGGTGCGGGATGCCGGCCTTTTTCTCGGCCTTGAGCTGGGCGGCGAGCCGGAGCAGATAGTCGATTTGCTCGGGGGTGTAGTCGAGCAGCTTGAGAAAATCGTTGCCTTTGAGATTCATGACGGTGTTCCTCCTTATTCTCCGGCGCAGACGTCTTTGAGCACGCTGACCGCCTGCTCGAGCTGCGCCTTGGGGATGTTGAGCGCTGGCAGCAGGCGCACCTTGTTCTTTGCCGAGATGACGAGCACGCCGCGCGCCATGCATTCACTGATGACGTCTTTGACCGGGCGCTCGGTCTCCACACCGAGCATCAGGCCCAGGCCCGTGACGCTCCTGACGCCCTTGGCGCCGGTGAGAGCCTTGACGATGAAGTCGGACTTTTCCTGCACGGACTGCAGCAGCGGGCCGTCGAGCCGGTGCAGAATGCTCAGCGCGCCGGCGCAGCAGACGGGGTTGCCGCCGAAGGTAGAGCCGTGGCTGCCGGGGGTGAGCACGTCCTGCACCTTCTCGCCGAGCAACGTCGCGCCCAGCGGCAGACCGCCACCGAGGCCCTTGGCCGTGGAGACGATGTCCGGTGTGATGCCGTAGTGCATGTAGCCGTAGAGCTTGCCGCTGCGGCCGTTGCCGATCTGCACCTCGTCGCAGATGAGCAGCAGGTCCTGCTCGGCGGCGAGCTGGGCAGCACCTTTGACAAATTCCTGCGTCAGCGGGATGACGCCGCCCTCGCCCTGCACGACCTCCATCATGATGGCGGCGCACTTGTGCGCGGCGACCTGCGCCTTGAGATCGTCGAGGTTATTCGCCTCGGCGTAGGCAAAGCCCTCCGTCAGCGGCAGAAAGTCGTGGTGGAACACGTCCTGCCCGGTCGCGGCGAGCGTTGTGATCGTGCGGCCGTGGAAGCTGTTTTTGAGCGTGATGATGGTGTGGTACTCCGGGCCTTTGTGGTCGGCGGCGTACTTGCGCGCGGCCTTGATGGCGCACTCGTTGGCCTCCGCGCCGGAGTTGGAGAAGAAGACCTTCTTCATGCCGGTCTTCTCGCACAGCAGCTGCGCCAGCTGCGCGTCGGGCGCGGTGTAGTACAGGTTCGAGGCGTGCTGCACGGTGCACAGCTGCTCGGTCACGGCGCGGATCCACGCGGGGTCGGCGATGCCGAAACTGTTGACGGCGATGCCCGTCGCCATGTCGATATAGACCTTGTCGTCCGCGTCCCAGACGAGCGAGCCCTTGCCGCGCGCGATCGTCACGGGGAAGCGGGCGTAAGTGTTGGCGATATAGGTACTGTCAAGTTGCGGAATGTTCATCTGTTTTTCCTCCTTGCCCGGCAACGAACATGGTGCCGATGCCTTCGTTTGTCAGCATTTCGATCAGGATGGCGTGCGGCACGCGGCCGTCGATGATAAAGACGCGGTGCACGCCCCAGCGGATGGCGTCGATGCAGCAGGTCACTTTCGGCAGCATGCCGCCGTTGATGACGCCGGACTCGATGAGCTGCAGCGCGTCCGCCGTGTGGATGACGGGGATGAGCGTGGAGGGGTCGTCCTTGTCGCGCAGGATGCCGCTGATGTCGGTCATGGCGATGAGGCTCTCGGCCCCCAGCTCGCCCGCGATGCGTGCGGCCGCCGTGTCGGCGTTGATGTTGTAGACGTGGCCCTGCGTGTCGCACCCGACGGTGGACACGACGGGGATGTAGCCCTTGTCGATCACATCGAGGATGGGGCGCACGTCGACCTTCGTGATCTCGCCCACGTAGCCGAGGCGCTCATCGCGCACGCGCGCCTGGATCATCTGCCCGTCGATGCCGGACAGGCCGATCGCCCGGCCGCCCTTGTGGCCGATGAGGTTGACGAGCGTCTTGTTGATCTTCCCGGCGAGGACCATCTGCACGACGTCGGCCGTCTCCGCGTCCGTGACGCGCAGGCCGTCGACAAACTGCGTCTGCTTGCCGAGTTTTTCGAGCGTTTCCGTGATCTCGGGCCCGCCGCCGTGCACGAGCACGACCTTCACCCCGATGAGCGACAGCAGCACGATGTCGCGCATGACGGAGTCTTTGAGCTTGGCGCTGATCATGGCGTTGCCGCCGTATTTGATGACGACGATCTTGCCGCTGTATTCCTGTATGTAGGGCAGCGCGTGAACGAGTACCTTCGCGCGCTGCGGATTCGTAATGTCCATGATGGTGTTCCTCCCGGTTCAGGTGCGGTAGTCGCCGTTGATCTTCACATAGTCATACGTCAGGTCGCAGCCCCAGGCGGTCGCGCCTTCGTCGCCGGACTTGAGGTCGACGAGGATCTCAATCTCCTTTTCGAGCAGGACCTTTTTGGCTTCCTCCTCGGAAAACGGGATGCCCGCGCCATCGACGCACACGCGCACCGTGCCGGCCGCCGAGCGGAAGGCGACGTCCACCTTGTGCACGTTTACAGGAGCGCCGCTGTAGCCGATGGCGCACAGCACGCGGCCCCAGTTGGCATCCGCGCCGAACATGGCGGCCTTGACGAGCGACGAGCAGATGATGCTCTTGGCCACGGTTTTCGCGGTGCGGTGGTCAGCGGCACCGGTGACGCAGCACTCGAGCAGGCGCGTCGCGCCCTCGCCGTCGCCCGCGATCTGGCGGCAGAGCCAGACGGTCACGCTGTTGAGCGCGCTGCAAAACGCCGTGAAGTCCGCGCCGGGCGCGGTGATCTCGGCATTGCCGGCGAGGCCGTTTGCCAGCACGGCGACCATGTCGTTCGTGGACGTGTCGCCGTCGATGCTGACCATGTTGAACGTGTCCTGCACGTCGCCGGAGAGCGCGGCCTGCAGCATGGCGGGGCTGACGGCGCAGTCCGTCGTGAGGAAGACGAGCATGGTCGCAAGGTTCGGGTGGATCATGCCGGAGCCCTTGGCGATGCCGCCGATCGTGCAGGTCCTGCCGCCGGCGGTGAACTGCACGGCGATCTCCTTCGGGTGCGTGTCGGTGGTCATGATGCCCTCGGCCGCCTGGCCGGAGTGGTCGCCGAGCGCGGCGGCGAGCTGCGGCAGGCCGGAGCGGATGGGCGTGAGATCGAGCGGCTGGCCGATCACGCCCGTGGACGCGACGATGACGTCCTGCGGCGCGATGTGCAGCTGCGCCGCCGTGAGCGCGCTCATCTCCTCGGCGACGGCGACGCCGTCAGCGTTGCAGGTGTTGGCGTTGCCGCTGTTGCAGATCACGGCCTGGGCCTTGCCGTCAGCCAGGTGCGCCTTCGTCACGGTCAGGGGCGCGCCCTTGACGAGGTTCGATGTATAGACCGCCGCGGCGCTGGCCGGGACGGCGCTGTAGATGAGCGCGAGGTCGCGCTTGGACTGATTTCTGCGGATGCCGCAGTGGATGCCTGCGGCGGAAAAACCCTGTGCGGCGCACACGCCGCCGGTGACTTGCTTCATCGTTCGTTCCTCCTTACAGATCGAGGCCGAAGCCCTTTTCCCTGCCCATGACGAGGTTCAGGCACTCGAGCGCGGCGCCGGACGCGCCTTTGCCGAGGTTGTCGAACACGGACGTGAGCAGGATGCGCTCGTCATTGCCGGAGACGGACACGACCATGCTGTCCTTGCCGGACATGGCGGCGGCGGACAGGAAGCCGTCCGCACACGCGGGGTCGCGGTAGGTCACGACAGGGCCGGTATATTTCGCGGCGTAGGCGGCCTTGATATCTTCGGCCGTCTTGCCGGGGCAGAGCTGGGAGGCGAAGAGCGCGACACTCGTCTCCATGCCGCTGTAGAAATTCGCCACGATCGGCGCAAACACCGGCGCGTGCGTCAGTCCCGGGATGGCGCACATCTCGCGCAGGTGCTTGTGCTGCTGCGCAAGACCGTACTGCCGGGGGGCAACGTACAGGGGGTCGAGGGTGTCCGCCTCATACTCGGCGATCATCTTCTTGCCGCCGCCGCTGTAGCCCGTGAGCGAGTAGCACGTCAGCAGCGCGTCCGGCGGCAGGATGCCCGCCTCGACGAGCGGGTAGACCAGCACGATGAAGCCGCTGGCGTGGCAGCCGGGCACGGCGATGCGCTTGGCGGTACGGATCGCGGCCTCGCGCTCGGGCGACAGCTCCGGGAAGCCGTACGTCCAGCCGGGGGCCGTGCGGTGCGCGGTCGAGGTGTCGAGCACGACCGTGTCCGGGTTCTCGACCAGATCTGCCGCCGTGATCGCCGCCGCGTCCGGCAGGCACAAAAACGCGATGTCCGCGCGGTTGATGAGCTCGCGCTGGGCTTTAATGTCGTGGTGCAGCTCGGGCGGCAGGGTCAGCAGGTCAATATCTTCGCGCTGGGCCAGCCGGTCGTAAATGCGCAGGCCGGCCGTGCCGGAGCTGCCGTCGATGAAAATGGTCGTTTTTTCGTTATGCATATCTCGTCCCTCACAAGCGGATAAAAATCCATTTATATAAGGCCAATATACTACTGCGCGAATAAATATGCAAGACATTCATGAAAAATCCACTGCGATTTGTGGAATTTGAAAAAACACGCCCAGCGAGGAAAAAATGCCTTGTGCAGCATGTACATACCTGACCACGCGAAATTGGGACATTTGCCGGACGACGGGGGCAAAAAACCGCCGCCCGGCCATTTTTACAAATGGATAGGCGGCGGATATATGCATTAAATCTGGAATTCTTTGCTGTATTCGGAGTAGTATTCGTCAAAGCTGTGCGAGTGCATGGCCATGACGCTGTTGATATATTCGTGGGTGTCGAACGAGTCGGACTCGAGCTCGATCATGGCGACGGCGATGTTCGAGCAGTGGTCGGACACGCGCTCGCAGTTGGTGAGCAGGTCGTTGAACGCGAAGCCGTGGTTGAGCGTGCACTCGCCGGTCTGCAGGCGGTCGATGTGGTGCAGCTTCATCTCGTCGCAGAGGTTGTCGATGAGCTCCTCGAGCGGCTCGACGCGGTAGGCCGCGGCGACGTCGTTGTCGAGGAAAGCGTTGATCGTGATCTCAAGGATGCGCGTCACGGCCGCGAGCATGACCTTGAGCTCGCGCGCGCCGGTGGGCGAAAAGACGATCTTCTTCGTGTAGAGCTCCTGCGCCGTCTCGCCGATGTTGAGCGAGTGGTCGCTGATGCGCTCGAGGTCGCTGATCGTGTGCAGGTACTTCGACACGTCGGCCGTCTGGCGCGGCGTGAGCTCCTTGCTCGTGATCTTGATGAGGTAGGTGCCGAGCTTGTCCTCGTAGTGGTCGATGGCTTCCTCGTTTTCCTGCAGGGCGGCGAACTGCTCGTCACTGAACTTGTCGAGCAGGGAGAACGCGGACAGGATGTTGTCCTGCGCCTGACGGGCCATGGAGTCGATGGCCAGGCGGCTCTGCTCGATGGCCAGCGCCGGGTGCGCGAGAAAGCGCTCCTCGAGCCGGTCGATGTCGGCGAGCGCGCCGGTGGACGCTTTGTCCGGGAACAGGAACGAGACGAGCTTTTCCAGCAGGGGGATCATCGGCGTGAGCAGCAGCACAGTCGCAAAGCGGAAAATCGTGTTGAGCAGGGCGATGCTCACGGTGGTCATGGTCGTGTCCAGGAACGGGAAGTGCACGGCTGCGTTGACCGCGTAGAACACGACGCCCCAGACGACCGCGCCGATGACGTCGATGAGCAGGTAGACATAGGCGGTGCGCTTGCCCTTGACGCTCGCGCCGAGGGAGGACAGCAGCACCGGCACGGCCGCGCCGATGGCGATGCCGAGCGTGATGGGGAAGGCCACGGAGAACGTGATCGTGCCCGTGATGGCCAGCGCCTGCAGAATGCCGACGGCGGCCGACGCGCTCTGCAGGATGCAGGTGAACACCGTGCCGACGAGCACGCCGAGCAGCGGATTGGAAAAGCGGGTCAGCAGCTCGATGAACGCGGCGCTGTCCTTGAGCGGGGCCACGGCGCCGCTCATGGAGGACATGCCGTACATGAGCACGGCGAAGCCGAGCAGAATGTCGCCGATGTGGTGTTTGGTCAGATCCTTGCAGAACATGCGCAGCACGATGCCGACCACGGCGACGACGCCCGTGAGCGTCGCGGTGCTCAGCAGCGACACCCAGCCGGAGCCGCTGATGTCCGACAGGCAGAGAATCCAGCCCGTGATGCTCGTGCCGAGGATGGAGCCGAGCACGATGCCGATGGCCTGGCGCACCTGCATCATGCCGGAGTTGACGAAGCCGACGACCATGACGGACGTGGCCGAGGACGACTGGATCACGGCGGTGACGCCCGTACCGAGCAGGACGCCCTTGAGCGGGGTGCTCGTGAGTTTATAGAGTATGATCTCGAGCTTGTTGCCGGCCACTTTCTTCAGCCCGTCGCCCATGAGCGTCATGCCGAACAGGAACAGGGCCACGCCGCCAAGCAGCGAGATCACGTTATTGATCCCCAAAACGCTTCACGCTCCCTCTGTGATATTTTTGCGCTTATCTCTCACTATATCAGAAAGCGGTGCAAAGATAAATGCTGGAATTGCATTTGCACGTGACGAAATTTGACGAAAAAACCGGGCATTTTTTGTGCAGAACATGACTTTTTCCACAAACGAACGGCTGTTGCAATCTTGACAATGTGCTGGTCTGCGTGCTATATTCCTATTATAATAATGTGTGTATATCTGCGCGCGGCTATGCGCGCGGGGAATGGAGGCACTTATGGCGGAAGAGAAGAAAAAGATCCTGATCCACACGGCGGACGGCGACCACGTGGTCTCCGTTGGGGAGCACAAGCCGAAGCAGACCTTCGGCGCCATGCCGGTCAAGGACTATGTGGCTGCGGTGGCAGATCCGGACGGCCTGCCGCAGGCGGGCAGTGTCGGCGCGGTCGTGTCGGCGCTGGCGGCGGCGATGGGGTCGCTGGCCGTGCGCGCGCTGCGCTCGGACGATGCGTCGCTGCAGAAAACGGCCGAGGAGCTGCGCCAGATGACCGACTACATGGTCTTTCAGATCGACGAGGAGCTGCGCGCGCGCGAGCCGCTCGACCGCCGCAGGGTCGAGGAGAACGTCACGCGCACTGATCTCGACAGCGCGCTGCGCGTTGCGAGCGACATTCCGAACGAGATCGTGTACATCATGTGCCGCTGCATCGAGCTCATGAAGGAGGTCGTGGACAAGGGCGACGACCTGACCGCGTGCAGCGCGCTCGCGGCCGTGCATCTGAGCATGGCGGCCATCCGCTGCATGCAGGCGGAGCTGCTGTCGTATGCCAAGATCATGGACGACGATGTGTTCGGCTACACGATCGTGCGCGAGGCCGAGCTGAACCTGGCCGACCATCAGGAGCTGGTGGACGGGCTGGTCGAAGAGCTCACGCGCCGTCTGACACGCGCGAAAAAGTAAGACATAAGGCAGAAAAGGACGCCCACCCGGGCGTCCTTTTTTGCGGCTTGCAAAGCCGGGCCGCGTGTGCTATGATGCACACGGAAATCTGAGCAATGCATTGGACAGAGTAGGAACAGCGCGTCAAGTGCGCCGGGATGGGAAGTTGTCCGGCGACGAAGGGGCTGCGCGCCCCGCGGTGCTGTTGCCGCTTCCGCTGCCACCAAGGGAAGACCCCCGCCGTGGCAACTGTCACGAAAGGAGTCTTGCAAATGCATACGAAATGGACCGCCCGCCGCCTCGCGGCGGACGCAATGTTTGCCGCCATGGTCACGGTGCTGGGGCTGGTGTCGATCAGCACCGGCAACCTGAAGATCACCGTCGAGGCGCTGCCGGTGTTTCTCGGTGCGCTGCTGCTCGGCCCGGTCGACGGGCTGGCCATCGGCGGGGTGGGTACGCTGCTGTACCAGCTGCTGCGCTTCGGCGTGAGCGCCACGACCGCGCTCTGGATCGCGCCGTATGTGCTGCTGGGGCTGTGCGTGGGCGCGGTGTCGGCGCGGCACGGTTACGATTGCACGCCGCGGCAGCTCGCGCTGCTGGCCGTGCTCGGTGAGCTGGGCATCACGGTGCTCAACACCGGGTCGCTGTATCTCGACAGCCTCATCTACGGGTACTATTCACCGGTGTTCGTGTTCGGCACGCTGCCGCTGCGGCTGGCCATCTGCGCGGGCAAAGGCATCGTGCTCGCGCTGCTGCTGCCGACGCTGCTGCGCGTCACGCGCCGCGCGCTGCAGCCGCACGCCAACTGAAGACCAGAAAACCGCCGCCCCGGCCGGGGCGGCGGTTTTTGAGACTGTCAAAAAGTATTACTTTTTGACAAGGGGGGTTGCAGTCTGTTGCGCACAAATTCCACACTTGCAGCCTGAGAAGTATTTTCTTCGCCGCACATGTCGCCGAAGAAAATGATTGGACTTTCTTTGCGCCCGCAGGCGCAAACTCTACGAGGTTCCTTGACAGTCTGGCCGCCGCTCAACATGAGCGGCGGTTTTTTGCGCGGCGGCATGAAAAAGCAGCCCGGCAGGTATCTGCCGGGCTGCTCCATCCCTTGGGGCGGCGGGCCGCCCCGATTCTCCCCCCTGCTGCACAAACGATCTACGCAGCAGCATTGGCACTTGGCCGGTGATCCGGCGGTGGGCATCCAAACCGCCGCCGGTTGATGACAAAAGATCAGTCGAATTTCGGCTGCTCGAGATAGTCGGTGTACTCGCGCAGGAACTTCTTTTCCTCCGGCTTGAGGTCCAGGCCGATCGTGCCGCCCGGATTCATGTTGTAGTCGGGGTCAAAGTAGTCCTTGAGCACGCGGAACACGCCGTACTCCTTCTCGCCAATGTAGCCCTCGAGCCAGGGCGCGAACATCTTGCCGATGCCGTGGTGGTGGCTCACGGCCGCGCCGGAGCGCTGGATCGCGTCGAGGATCGTGGTGTGGTAGGCTTTGAAGGCGTCCTCATCCTGCATGCGGGTGAGGAAGATGAAGTACAGGTTCGCACCCTGCGGATAGCAGTGCGACATGTGCGTCGTGACGACGGTGTTCGGCAGCGCGTGGCAGATCTTGCGCACGTCGGCGTGCACCTGCTCCATGTTCGACCAGTTGACCGTGCACTCGAGCGTGTCGGTCGTGATGCCGAAGTCCATGAGCGTGTCGCGCAGGTAGGGGTCGTTGAAGCGGCCCTTTTCCCAGCTGCGGGTGACGTAGCCGGTGAGCGGCATGCCGCCGTGACGGAGTGCGATCTTGGCGATGTTGCGCGCGACGTTGCGGCTGTAGCCCTTCTCGCCGTCGGTAAAGCCGAGGAAGAGGCAGCGCTCCATGTCCTTGTAGCCGAAGGCGTCGAGCAGCGGCTGCAGCGGCGTCTCATCGACGTTATAGAGCTTGAGCATGAGGTTGGTCTCCTCCGGGTCGGACAGGCGGAACACGGACGAGTAGCCGCACTCGCACTGCATCATCTCGCGGGCGGCCTTCATGGCCTCGTCCCACGTCTTGAAGATGTAGGAGAAGCGCTTGCGGTTTTGCGGCATCCAGCGGAAGATGCGCAGCGTGACCTCCGTCAGCACGCCGAACGTGCCTTCGGAGCCCATCATGATCTGGTTCAGGTTCGGGCCGGTGGCCTCGCGGGAGTAGTGGCTGGTCTGGATGGTACCGATGGGCGTGGCGTACTTCTGGCTGAGAACGATGTCGGCGATCGTGCCGTAATACGTGCTGTTCTGGCCCGCGCCGCGCGTGACCGTCCAGCCGCCGACGCTCGAATACTCGAACGACTGCGGGAAGTGGCCGCAGGTGTACTGCCGCTTGGCGCCGAAGAGCTCCGGCGCGCTCTGGAGCGTCTTTTCCAGATCCGGGCCGGACATGCCGGCCTGCACGGTGATGGTCTGGTCGATCTCGTTGAAGCTGATGACCTTGTTGAAGTTGCGGCGCATATCCAGCGAGATGCCGCCCTTGACCGGCTCGACGCCGCGGGTGACGCTGCTGCCGCCGCCGTAGACGTACAGCGGGATGTGGTGCTCGGTGGAGTAGGCGACGATCTGCTCGACCTGCCCGGTCGTCTCGGGGTAGAGCACGACGTCCGGCACGCTGTCAACGCGCTTGTGGCGAAGACGCAGTATATCGTAGGCCGTGAAGCCGTAGGCCACGCTCAGGCGGTCATAGTCGGTGGTGGAGACATTGCGCTCGCCGACGATCTTCTTGAGTGCCTCGATGTGCTCCGGCGCGAGCTGCACCGGGTGGTTGGAGAGGTCGACGGGGTCAAAGCCGATGTCGTCGGAATACTCCTTGAAATCGTCGTCCGTCATTTTGAACGTCTCTTTCATGAGCGTGTACAGAGACTCTTTCGGATATTTGAAGAAGTTCGGGTCGCCCCAGCGGAAAATGGAGCGGTAGCTGTCCGCCGGCGCGGGGGTGAGCAGCCATTTCGGCTCGAATCCTTTGTACGGTTTGTTGCTCATTGTGCAATCCTCCTCTTGACTTGGATGAGTTTCTGATAGATTGGGCGCAGGCGCGGGTAGATCTTGCGGTAGGCCTGCTCGTAAATGTCGTTATATACCTCGTGATTGCGCTCATTGGGCTGGAACGTATCCTTGACGTGGACCATGGCTTTGGCCGCGGCGTCGAAATCGGCGAACACGCCCTTGGCCACGAACGCGACCATGGACGAACCGATGGAGCACGCCTCGTGCGTTTGCGAGCGCACGACCGGCAGGCCGAACACGTCCGCCGCGATCTGGCAGACCACGTCGCTCTTTGCGCCGCCGCCGCCGATGCGGATCTCGTGAATGGTCAGGCCCGAGCGGTCCTCCATGATGCGCAGCGCCATGTACAGCTCCAGGCACAGGCCCTCGATGATGGCGCGGTAGAAGTGGTAGCGCGTGTGGTAGTCGGAAAAGCCGATGACCGCGCCGAGCGAGTCCGGGTGCAGGATGCCGGCCGTCCAGTACGGCTGCAGGAGCAGACCGTCGCTGCCGGCGGGCAGGTCGCGGATGCGCTCGTCGAGCAGCGCCTCGGGCGCGATACCTTTTTCCTTGGCATCGATGGCGTCGGCCGTGCCGAATTCCTTGACGAACCACGACAGCAGCCACAGACCGCGGTAGATCTCGATCTCGGGATTGTAGTGGTCGTTGAGCACGCCGGGGTAGGCGGGCAGAAACTGCTGCGGCTCGACGTACTCGGTCGTGCTGAACTGGATGGTGGCCGTCGTGCCCAGCGAGATCGACGCCTTGTCGGAATCGACGACGGCGAGGCCGAGCGTCTCGCAGCCCTTGTCCGAGCCGGTCGAGATCAGCGGCAGGCCGGCGGGGATGCCGGTCAGGGCGCAGACCTCGTCCGTGACCGTGCCGATGACCGTGCCGGAGGGCACGAGGTCGCACAGCTTTTCGTTCGGCACGTCGCAGAAGCAGCGCGTGAGGCTGCCGGGCTTCATCCAGCGGCGGTTTTTGTAGTCGAACGGGATGTGGCCGATCTGGTTCGAGGCCGAGTCGATGAGGTTACCCGTGAGCTTGTAGTTCAGGTACGTGGGCAGCATGACGTATTTGGCGGTCCTGGCCCAGATCTCCGGCTCGTGGCGCATGATCCAGTTGCCGACGGAGGCGGCGTAGACCACCTTCGCCGTCGGCTCCATGCCGGCGACCTTGAAGAGCATCATGTTTTTGGCAGGCATGGCGCCGTTCGGGTCAACGGTGCGCTTATCCAGCCAGAGAATGATGTCGCGCAGGGGCTCGTTGTTCGCGTCCAGACACACGACCGTGTCGCGGATGACGGTGATCGTCATGGCGATCACGTCCGGCAGCAGGGCGTTGCTGCGCGCGCACAACTCGCGGCAGCACTCGCACAGGCGGTCGAAGTAGAAGTTCGGCTTCTGCTCGGCCCAGCCGGGCTCTTTGGAGAAGTAGGGCTCGGCATACTTGCTCTGCACGACGTCTACGATCCGGCCGTCCGGGTCGACGAGCAGGGCGCGTGCGCTCTGCGTGCCGATGTCGCACGTCAGCACCAGCGGTTTGCTCAAGATGATTCCCTCCTAAGTTTTATTTTTGCTCTCTATACAAAATATTCATTCGGGTCTGTGCTTGAGGAGACTGCTCGTGGCGATGACATCCACGCCGAGGCCGAGCACGTCCGGGATCACGACATCGCCGCGGCCGATACGCTCTGATACGGTGACGGTTTTGAGCGCGTCCATGACATCGAAGATGCGGTCTTTCGGAATGTCGGCCGACACGCGCACCGGCAGCACCGGCGCGTCCGGGAAGGCCGTGCGCACGGTCGAGCAGATGGTGCGCCTGGGCGCGGTCATCTCCGAAACGGCAAACTCCCGGCCGCGGGGGCAGGTGTTGCCGGTGACGGACCAGCCGTCGCCGTCGCGTTCGATTTTCAAGGTGCAGCCGCGCGGGCAGCCGATACAGGTGAGTTCTTTCATGCCTCTGCCACCTCGATCATAAAGTGGACATCGCGCGCGTGGGCGATGCCGAGCTTGTCAAAGTCCAGTGTGAGCTGCTGCATCTCGGGCGGGCGCAGGAAGGGGTAGCGCCGCGACCAGGTTTCCTTGCCGTCGATGGTCAGCACCACGCGGCACGGGCCGAGCACCGCCGCGCTGCGGAAATACAGCGTGACGCTGCTGTTGTCCTCCGTGCGGTCGAGCCGCTGGGGGACAAGGTAGCCGAAATCGTCCGAGATCGTGAGCGCGATCTCGTCGCGCGTGTGCGCGGCAAAGTGCGCCGCGCTCTTGCCCGCCAGCTCGCCGGAGGCGGACACATAGTCCACGAGGTCGTTGACGTGCAGCGCGTTGCCGCACGAGAAGATGCCGGGCACTTCCGTCATGAGCTGCCCATCGCACACAGGGCCGCGGGTGTGCCCGTCGAGCGGGACGCCGAGCGACTCCGCCAGCTCGTTTTCCGGGATGAGGCCGACGGACACGATCAGCGCGTCGCAGTCGATGCGCTGCTCCGTGCCGGGGATGGGGCGCATGGCCTCGTCGACCTCCGCGACCTCCACGCCCGTGAGCCGGTCTGCGCCGAACACGCGCGTGACCGTGTGGCTCAGGTGCAGCGGGATGCTATAGTCATGCAGGCACTGGTGGATGTTGCGCGTCAGGCCGGAGGGGGTGGGCTTGGCCTCGTACACGCCGAGGACCTCCGCGCCCTCGAGCGTCAGGCGGCGGGCCATGATGAGCCCGATGTCGCCGCTGCCGAGGATGACGCAGCGCCGGGTCGGCAGCTCGCCGAGCAGGTTCGTAAAATGCTGCGCGGTGCCGGCCGTGAACACGCCCGCCGGGCGCGTGCCGTGGATAAAGACCTGTTTTGCCGTGCGCTCGCGGCAGCCGGTGGCCAGCACGAGCGTGCGGGTGTCATAGCGCGCGACGCCGTCGCGGCTGACGGTGACGACCGCGAAGCCGGCGGGCGTTTTCTCCACGCGCGTGACGAACGTCTGTGTGTGCGCCTCAATGCCCAGATCCTCGAGCCGGTCGATGAAGCGCTCGACATATTCCGGCCCGGCCAGCCGCTCGCCGAAGCGGGCGAGGCCGAAGCCGTCGTGAATACACTGCTTGAGCATGCCGCCCAGGCGCGCCTCGCGCTCGATGAGCAGCACGTGCGCACCGTTTTCGTGCGCGGAGATGGCGGCCGCGAGTCCGCCGGGGCCGCCGCCGATGACGATGACGTCGTACATCATGCCTGCACCTCCCCGGATTTCGTCGGGCCGAACGTGATGGGCGCGTCGGCCGAGGACTTGCGCACTGCGCTCAGCGGCACGCCGAGATACTCCGCGATGATGCGCACCACCTGCGGTGAGCAGAACCCGCCCTGGCAGCGGCCCATGCCGGGCCGCACGCGCTTTTTCACGCCGTCGACCGTCGGCACGCACACGTTCGAGCGCAGTGCGTCGAGGATCTCGCCGCGGCTGATCTCCTCGCAGCGGCAGACGATGACGCCGTAGTCGGGGTTTTTCGCAATATAGGCTGCGCGCGTCGCGTCGTCCATCTCCCGCAGGACGGGGATGCCCGGCCGGTGGGGGTCAAAGTCCGGATTGATGGCCACGGGGCGCTCGCGCGCGAGGATGCGCACGGCCATGTCCGCCACGTCGACCGCGACGGCGGGCGCCGTCGTCAGGCCGGGGGACTGGATGCCCGCGACGTGGATGAGGTTGTGCGTGCGGCGGCCGCGCTCGATGATGAAATCCTCCTCGAACGTAGGCGCGCGCACACCGGTGAAATAGGTGATGATGTCGCGCTCGGTCAGCGCGGGCATCGTGATCTTCTGCTTTTCGAATACGTGCGCGATGCTCTCGGGATACGTCGCCGTGTTCTCTTTTTCATAGGTCTCCACCGCGTCGGGCCCGATGAGCAGGTTGTCGTGCACGGTGTGCAGGATGCCGCCGCCCTTCGAGTGCGTTTTCGACACCATGCCGCTGCCCTTCACGGACGCGATCGAATGCATGAACGCGCCGGCCTTGCGGTCGAGGATGCTGTTCGTGCCGCGGCGGGGGTGGATGGAGAAAAAGCGGTCATCCGCCATGCGCGCCACGTCCTCGGCGAACACGCCGGCCGCGTTGATGACGAGCGCGGGGTGCAGCGTGCCGCGGTTGGTGTGCACGGCGGTGATCTGCCCATCCGCGACGTCCATGCCCAGCACGGCGGTGTTGAGCGCGATGCGCGCGCCGTTTTGCACGGCGTTTTCCGCGTAGGCGATCGTCAGCCCGTAGGGACAGACGCAGCCGGAGTCCGGATTCGAGATGGCAAAGCGGGTCTTTTTGTTGAAGTTCGGCTCGCGGCGCAGCAGCTCCCTGCCGGAGATGAGCTCGGTGTCGGCGATGCCGTCGTGATATTTGCGCCACATGCAGTAGCCCCACACGGCGGGACGCAGCCAGCCGTGCTGGAAGCAGACATATTGCCCCACGCGGTGAAACGGCACGTCGAGCTCCTTGCAGACCTGATCGTACATGGCGTTGCCGCGGCGGATGTATTTGTGCTTGATGCTGCCGCGCCCGAGGTCGATGCCCGGGTGCACCTCGCCGTCGTTGCGCCCGGAGGCGCCGAGCGCGAGGTCACATTCCTTATCCACGACGAGAATGTCGAGCTTCTGACGCGCGAGCTCGCGCGCGATCGACACGCCCGAGATGCCGCCGCCGATGATGAGCACGTCGGGCGTCTGCCCGTCGAGCGCATCGTCATGCAGCGCGGGCACGCGCATGGGCGCGTCCTTGCCGCCGGTGAACGTGATGTCATTGACGACATGGCACGTGGAATATTTCGTTGCGGCCATCTGGCCGGCGCGCACCACGTCGTCCCAGCGGTCGAGTTCGCCGCGCAGGACGATGCAGCCGTCGGCCAGCGCCGCCGTGACGCGGCCGCCGAAGGCGCGGTGCAGTTTTCGGTTCAATGCGGAGATCTTCATGAAAGACAGGCCTCCCGGAAGATGAGTCGGCCAAGCGGCCGACTGGATGTCACAAATATACCCTTTTTCGACCGGGAAGTCAAGGATTCGCCCTGGGTCAAATCTGCTGAAATTTCCCTGCCAGACTGGACAAATCGCCCAAAATCGCGTACAATAAGACACGATTTATCTCATAAGATCAGAAATGAGGAAAGCAAATGGCCGCTCCGCGCAACGACAATGTCAAGGAGAAGATCCTCGACGCCGCGACCGGCCTGTTGGACACGCAGACGTTTGCCGATATCTCGCTGGCCGAGATCGCCGCGGCGGCCGGCGTGTCCAAGGGGACGCTCTATTACTATTATAAAAGTAAAACGGATATCCTTTTCGACCTCACCAACCGCTATCTCGACCGCCAGTGGGACGAGCTGATCGCCTGGACGGAGAATAAGGACAAGGACACGTCCGTGCACCGGCTGGTGAAGTACGTCGTCGAGCGCAACACCGCCTCCGCCGGCATGCGCCTGCACCTGATCCACGCCGCCATGCTCGGCGACGAGGCGCTGCGCGCCAAGCTCATCGACCGCTACGCCGCGTTCGAGCGGCTCATCGCCGAGAAGATCGCCGAGCGCACCGACGTCGTCTCCGCCGACTATCTCACGCAGCTGATCCTGCTCGCGTCCGACGGCATGATCGTGCAGGAGGCGCTGCGCAACGACAACTTTGACGCCGCCGCCTTCGTGCGCCAGAGCGAGGCGTATCTGCGCGTTTTGCGCCCCGCCGACCGGATTTGAGTGTCATTTCTCAACAAATGTGTCGAAAGTCGCCCTCTTGTCCATATTTGTGAAAGAATTAGCGTGTAACCGGTTGACACCGCATGGAACACGTGATATTTTTGTTATGACCAGGTGGTAGAGCAAGCGCCTGCTCGTTCCGCCGCGGCCAGGGGACGCCGCAAAGGCTTTTTTCGTATGTCGAAGGCGCCGGAATGCACCCGCATCCCGACGCTTTTTTACATAGCTGCAATGGGAATTATTTTGAAAGAAGGGACAATATGAAAGACCTGAAACATCTGATTTTCTTCGAAAATCTCCTGCAGGACGCGCAGAATGAGCTCGTCACGCAGGCGGTCAATGACGGGAAAATCGCCCTCGGGTACAACTGCTATTACATCCCCGAGGTTCTGCTCAACCTGCCGGGCTGCTTCTCGAGCCGCCTGCGCGCGCCGCGCTGCGAGTCGACCGACATTGCGACCTACTACATGACCAGCCGTGTCTGCCCGTATGTCCGCTCCATCCTCGAGCGTGCCATTGAGGGCGGCTACAACTACCTCAATGCGCTCTTCGGCGCCGAGTGCTGCGCGTCCATGGAGCGTATGGAAGAGCACTTCTTCCTCATCAATCCCGTGAAGAACGATCGCTTCTTCGTCACGCAGATCGATCCCCCGCTCAAGGGCGATAAGACCAGCTATGACTACTACAAGGGCCAGCTCAAGCTCAAGGTCGTCGACCAGCTCGCCGAGCGCTACGGCGTGGACACCTCCGATGCCGCCATGCGCGCGACCATCGAGAAGTTCAACGAGCTGTGCGATGTCATCACCGAGATCGGCAACTTCCGCAAGCTGCCCAACCCGCCCATTACCGGCTATGAGTTCCACGTCATCCAGCTCGTGAGCGAGGTCTGCCCGCACGACCTGATCCTCCCGTACCTGAAGGAGACGCTTGCCGAGATCAAAAAGCGCAAGCCCGAGCCGGAATTCCCCTTCCGCGCGCGCGTCGTGGTCGCCGGCTCCGAGATCGACGATCCCGAGTTTACGAAGCTCCTCGAGGGCTGCGGCGCGATGGTCGTGGCCGACCGCTACTGCTTCGGCAGCTTCCCGAGCCGTGAGCGCATCGAGATCCAGGACGGCGAGACCGCGTTTGACGCCATCTGCCGCCACTACCTGCACTGGAACCAGTGCGCCCGCTTCATGGAAGGCGCGAAGATCGACCAGCGCCATGCTGAGGTCAAGCGCCTCGTCGACGAGTTCCATGCCGACGGCGTGATCTACGAGAACATGAAGTTCTGCGAGTTCTGGAGCTATGAGAAGGTGCTCGCCTCCCATATCCTGACCGAGGAGATGGGCGTGCCGTGCTGCACGATCGAGAAGGAATACGCGCTCGGCTCCGTCGGCCAGCTCCGTACCCGTTTCCAGGCCTTCGTTGAGAGCCTGGAAATCAAGAAAATCAATTCTTGAACAGGAGGGGAATGAAAACTATGAATTGCCCTGTTACGAAATTTATTGACTCCAAGATGCAGAGATTCGACCCCCTCTGGCAGGCTCAGAACGGTGTCGGCGGTCTCCGCAGCCGTTACTATGATAAGACCGGCGTCGCCAAGTACCGTGAGTGGCGTGGTCTGCACGACACCATGGTCGACTACCGTGCATGGCTCAAAAACGTCATGTCCATGGCTGCCATGGTCGCCTCCGCGCCGATCCCGTGCCTGAAGGGCTTCTGGGAATACCGCTGGATGGGCTCCTACCTCGGCACGTTCATGTTCATCGACCGTCTGTTTGAGGGCTACCGCGGCCCCGAGCTCGTGATCGCGCACATGAATATGCACGCCATCGTGCAGAGCCTGACCAAGAAGATCGCCCTTGTGCTGTCTCACGACCTGCGCATCGGCGGCAAGGATAGCGACAAGATCATCCCTGTGGACGAGGTCATGCCGCCGCTGTTCCTGACCGGCTTCAAAGACCTGATCCCCATCCCGCTGCAGACGCTACCGGAGTTCATCATCTGCGATGTTGACCAGCAGCTCGAGCCGTACTACATCGACGTAGCCGAGTCCTTCGGTCTGCCGGCAGACGTCTGCTCCCGCTGCGCGGCGGAGACCGGCGTTGCCCTCAACGACGACTTCCCGCTCTTCGGCAAGGCCATGCTCTCCACGAACATGCCCTGCAACGCCTCCGAGGCGACGTCCATGTTCCAGCGCCGCCGCATCGGCCTGCCGGACTTCCAGATCACCATGGCCATGATCCACAACGAGCCGGCCGCCCACCCGTACTCTGCGCAGGTCCTGCGCGACTGCATCGAATTCGTCGAAAAGGAATACGGCGTTGAGTATGACTGGAACGCCCTGTTCAAGCGCGCCAAGCACATGAACGAGCAAAACGAGATTGAGCTCGAGAAGTGGGATTACTTCAAGACTCCCTACTGCCCGCTGACCGGCATCAGCGAGACCCTGTACCGTCTGTACGCCTGGGCCTCCGCCAACGGCCAGGAGGACTACTTCACCAAGAACGACCGCAAGGTCATCAAGATCCTGCGCAAGTGCTACAAGAATAAGTACGTCCCGTATGGCGGCACCACGCGTCACCGTGCGTTCCTGTGGGGACCGTCCGCCGTGTACTACACCGACTTCCCGACCTGGACGCAGAACTGCTGGGGCATCAACATCGTCCTGAACATGGACTCCACCATGGGTCACAACATGATCAGCACGACCGACCCCGATCAGGCGCTCATGGATCTGGCGCTGTTCAGCGAAAAGGGCGTTATGCGTCACATGGCTGTCGGCGGCTGGGACAACGTCAACTCCGTCTGGGAGTGGGCCACGAACTTCAACTGCGACATGGTGCTCATGAACGACAACATCGCCTGCAAGGGTATGCTCGGCGTGCACGCCATGATGGAGGAGCAGGCACGCGACCTTGGCTTCCACTTCATCTTCATCGAGCACGACCTCGAGGACTGCCGCACCGTGCCGCGCCGCGATATGCGTAAGTGCGTCAACGAGTATATGTCCATCGTGCTCAACGAGCAGCCGCTCGACCCGACGCTGGTCGACTTCGACGACTCCGCGGCGTACTAAGAAAGGCAGGTACCGACTATGAATATGAAACTCGCTGCAAAGATCATGGGCAAGGTCGGCCTTGTCGGCTTTATCGGCTTCGTTGCGACCTTCACGATCTATATGTTCAACCTCGAGAACAAGCTCATCTACTATGTGCTGCGTCCCTTCCTGAACAAGCACTACGATTCTCAGGTGCGTGACAAGCGCATCGTCTGAGTTTTGCGCAAATCGCATAAATCGAAACCCCGCTGCTTCGGCAGCGGGGTTTTTGCGTGTGCCACAGGCACACGCTCCACAGAGGACCGCTTCGCTGGGCCCTCTGTGGAAGAGATCGCAGCTCGCTGCAGCGCACGCATTGTACACCAAAGGCGCCCAATGCGCACGTTTGCGAGCCGAGCGGTATTTTCTCCGCCGTACACGCCGCCGGAGAAAATGATTGAAATTTCTTTGCGTCTGCGGACGCAAACTCTGCGAGGCTTTGTGACGTCACAAATGCCGCAGGGCACGAAAAAGCCCGCGTGCACTGCACGCGGGCTGCTTTTCGCAAGGATCTTGTCCGATCTTACTTGATGCCGTACTTCTTGTTGAACTTATCCACGCGGCCGCTGGTATCGACGAGCTTCTGCTTGCCGGTGTAGAAGGGGTGGCACTTGGAGCAGATCTCGATGGAGATGTTCTGCTTCGTGGAGCGGGTCTCGTACACGGCGCCGCAGGCGCAGCGGATCGTGGTCGGCTGGTAATTCGGATGGATACCGTCTTTCATAGTCATTCACCTCGTATTAGGCTGTCTTGAGCACGGGCTGGTCCGTGGTTACAAAACGCAATCTGAATTCTAGCATACCGGTGACAAAATTGCAAGCGGTTTTCGCATTTTTTTACGCATCCGGGCCCGGCACGTCGCTGACCTGGCCGCAGTGCAGAAAATACAGCACGCGGCGGCAGACCGGCTGGCCGGTGATGCGCGCCATCGCCCCGGCGTAGGCGCGCAGCTGCGCGGCGTAGTACGCCGTGCGCGCCGGCACGCCCTCGGGGCGGATGCGGTCGGTCTTATAGTCCACGATGACGAGACCGTCCTTTGTTTCGAACCACGCATCGACCACGCCCTGCAGCAGCACCTGCTCGTCCCCGGCGTTGGGGAAGAACGTCTCCGCCGGGCACAGCAGCGAGAAGCGAAACTCGCGCCGCAGCGTGCCGGCTGCCTCTGCCGCCGCGAGCTGCGCGCCGAGCTCGGTGCGGCCCAGCCGCAGGAGCGAGGCTGTGTCCACGGCCTGCGCCTCGCGCCCCGTGAGTTCACCGTGCGCGGTCAATGTCTCTACCTGCGCGCGGATGCCCTCCGGCGTGCGCGCGTCGGCAAAGCGCAGGTATTGCAGGATGCGGTGCGTGGCCGTGCCGCGCTCGGCCGCGGTGAGCTTGTGCGCACGCGCCGAGAAGTCCGGCCGGCGGAAGGTCTGCGTGCGCGGCGCGCTCGCCAGCAGCGGCGCGCCGGCGTCCTCGGGCGGCGCATCCTCCGCCTCCAGCCGCTTGAGCTCCGTCGCCGTCACCTTCGACGGCAGGTCGACCGCCTGCGCGTGCGCGTAGCGGAACGTGAGCGCGCGCTCGAGCTGTGCCAGCAGGGCGGGGTCGGGCTCCGGCAGCGCGGGTCCGGTCTCCGTCTCCGCGTGCTCTGCTGCGGCGTCTGGCTTCAGATAGACGTAGTTCCGGCGCAGGAAGCGCTCGTCCTGGTCGAGCAGCGCGCTCTGCAGCAGCCAGAACAGGGGGCTGGCCATGCCGCGCAGCAGCTCCGGCGGGAGCGGCGCGCTCGCGGTGGCCTCCAGCCAGCCGGTCGTTTTGGCGATGCTGTGCGTCGTGCCCGTGATGATGAGGCGCTCCTTCGCGCGCGTCATGGCCACGTACAGCAGGCGCATCTCCTCCGAGAGCGTCTCGGTCAGCAGCTGCGCCGCGATCGCCTGCCGTGCGATGGTGGGGTACTCCACGCCGTGCTCGAGATCCGTGCACTTCGGCCCGAGGCCGAGCGCCGGGTGCACGAGCACGCTCGCGCGCGTGTCGGATTTGTTGAACAGGCGCGCTGTGTCGCACAAAAACACGAACGGGAACTCCAGCCCCTTGGATTTGTGGATGCTCAGGATGCGCACGCTGCGGCTTTCGCTGCCGGGGACGGTGGGCTCTTCGCCATCGGCCGCCTGCCGCTGCATCCAGAGCAGGAAGCGGTGCAGCCCGCGCGCGCCGGTGCGCTCAAACTGCTGCGCCAGGTCGAGCAGGAGCAGCACGTTGCGCCGCCGCAGCTCGCCGTCCGGCATCGCGCTCGTGAGCGCCATGACGGCGCGGTCGTCCACGACGTGCCACAGAAATTCGCCCAGCGGCAGCTCGATCGACAGCGCGCGGTAGCGCGCGAGCACGTCGAGAAAGTCCCGGCAGTCGCCGCGCGTCTCGGCGGCGAGCGTGACCGCGGTGTAAAAATCGTGCTCGCGGTCGCACGTGCGCACGGCGGCCAGATCGTCCGCCGTCAGGCCGAACAGCGGCGAGCGCAGCGCCGCGATCAGTGGCACGTCCTGGTGCGGATTGTCCACCACCGCCAGCAGCGAGCAGAGCACCGACACCTCCTCGGACGTGTAGAACCCGCCGCTCGTCTCCGCCGATACGGGGATGCCCTGCGCCTCGAGCGCGGCGCGGTACACGGGGCCGACGCTGTTGGCGCTGCGCAGCAGGATGACCACGTCGCCGTAGTGCGCGGGGCGCTCGGCGCCGTTTTCCCACACGGATGCGCCGCCGTCGATCAGCGCGCGGATGCGCCGCGCGACGTAGTCCGCCTCCAGCGCGGATTTTTCCGGCGTGGGCGCGTCGTCGTCCGCGTCCGGCAGTTCGAGCACGGCGAGCTCCGGCTTTTCGCCGTCGTCCGGGTAGGGTGCTCCGGCGCGCAGGCGGGCCGCGTCGTCATAGTCCAGCTCGCCGAGCGCGCGGGACATGATGTTGGAAAAGACGTGGTTGGCGCCGGCCAGCACCGCGCGGCGGGAACGGAAATTCTCCCGCAGGAGGATGCGCCGCGGCGCACCGGGCGCGGCTGCGCGAAAATCTGCAAAGCGCGCGTATTTGTCGAGGAAGATCGTGGGGTCGGCGAGGCGGAAGCGATAGATCGACTGCTTGACGTCGCCGACGAAAAAGAGGTTATTGCCGTCGCGCGATACGGCGCGGAAAATGAGATCCTGCACCTCCGACACGTCCTGATATTCATCGACCATGATCTCGGTGTAGCGCCCGGAGAGCTGGCGCGCCAGCTCCGTCGGCGCGCCGTCGTCGTCCGTGAGCAGCTGCGCGGTCATGTGCTCGAGGTCGGAGAAGTCCACAAGGCTGCGCCGCCGCTTTTCGGCGGCGTAGGCCGCGCCGAAGTCCAGCGTCAGCGCCAGCAGTGCCTGCATGGCCGGGGCGGTCGTGTGCAGGTCGGCCAGCGCCTGCGCGGAGGGGACATTGATCTGCTTTTGCAGCGCCTGGATGGCCTTTTTTGCCGCGTCGCGCTGCGCCTTGACGCGGTCGCGCACGTCCGGGTCGGGCGGCTTGCGCGTGCTGCCGAGGCGCGGGAACGGTACGTTCTGCAGCGCCGCCACGGCAGCGTCCCAGCTTTGATCGCAGGCGCGCACGACGGCGCGCAGACCATCGGCCGTCTCCGCGAAGCTCGTGCCGTAGATGCCGTAGAGCCACGCCATGTCCTGCGCCGCCATGATGTTCAGCTGCTCGTCGAGCACGCGCGCCCAGTGCGCCGCGCTCTCGCGCACGCGCGCCAGCAGCGCCTGCCCCCACGGGGTAGCGCCGGCGTCGGTCACGCCGTCGAGCGCGAGCAGGTCCACCTGCCGCTGCGCCCACTGCTCGGGCCGTGCGTGGCACTGCATTTTGTCATAGAGCGAGAGCACCAGCTCGCCCAGGCGCGCATCGTCGCGCCCGCCGCCGACCGTGTCGGCCAGCAGGCGGAAGGGTGCGTCGGTGTCGAGGCGTGTATAGGCGCGCTCGAGCGTGTGCTCGAGCGCCGCCGCGCGCAGGGCGGCGCAGCGCTCGGTATCGGCGACCTGAAAGTCCGGCGCGAGGGCGAGGGCTGCACAGTTGGCGCGCAGGAAGTCGGCGCAGAAGCTGTGGATCGTGCCGATCTCGGCGCGGGCGCACAGCGCGACCTGCCGCCGCAGGCGGCGGTTTTCGGGGTCGGACGCAATGCGCGAATAGATCCCGTCGAGAATGCGGCTGCGCAGCTCGGCTGCGGCCGCGCGCGTATAGGTGATGACGAGGAAATGGTCGATATCGACCGGATGTTCCGCGTCCGTGAGGTAGGCCATGAGCCGTTCGGTGAGCACGCGGGTCTTGCCGCTGCCCGCCGCCGCGGATACGAGCACAGTGCTGCCGCGCGTGTCGATCGCGGCGCGCTGCTCGGGCGTGAAGTTGAGTTCAGGCATCCGGCGCGCCTCCTTTCAGGTTGCTCCAGACCTTGTCGGCCGGGAGCTTGGTGAGCACACGGTGGCAGTCGCCCCCCATGCCGGGCGTGAAGTGGCAGACGGTCAGATAGTCGCAGTGCGTGCAGGCCGTGTCCTGCCCGGAGCGGAAGTAGGGGTCGGCCGTGATGCTGCCGCCGCGCAGCTCGTGCGCGAGGTCGAGCAGTGTCGTTTCAATATGCCGCGCGAGCAGGCCGAGCTGCTCCGCGCTTGCGAGCGCGTCCGTTTTGCGACGGGGCGAGACGGGCAGGTACTGCGGCGTGTCGCTGTGCTCCATGGCGTGCAGCACGGCGGCATCGTCGAGCAGCAGGCCGGAGCGGCGCACCGCACCGGCGCGCTCTCGGGCCGCCTCCTCCGGCGAGAGCCGGCGGTCGGCAGGGATGAGCACGTCGCGCGCCGGAACGTAGAGCACGCCGGCCGGCACGATCTCGTGCCCGTAGCGCGCAGGGCCGGAGCGCTCGAGCGCGAAGAGGTACAGCAGCATCTGCAGCCCCATGCCGTACCACACATCCGAGAGCGAGAACGCCTTGCGACCGGTCTTGTAGTCGACGACGCGCAGGTAGAGCTTGCCGTCGTGCAGCCAGCCGTCCACGCGGTCGGCCACGCCGCTCATGTTGAGCGTCACCTCACCGTCCGAGAGCGTGATCGGTGCGATCTGCTCGGGGTCTGCGAAGTTGAGCTCAAAATCCAGCGGCACGAAGTCGCCCGCGCGCAGCTCGTGCGCCATGTCGGCCACGACCTGCCGCACCTGCCGGCACAGGCGGCGGAAGAGGTAGGTAAAGCGCGCGGATTTCTCCCGAAAGTCATTGAGTTCGTCGTGGATGTAGCGCTGCGTCCAGCGGTCGGTGAACGCGCCGAGCTGCTCGTCCGTTACGGCGGCGAAGCCGCCGGCGTCCGTCACGTCTTGCGCCGTATGCTGCAGGACGTAGTGGAAGAACGTGCCGATCTCCGGCGGGCTGAACGCCGCCGGGCGGCGGGGTCTGGCTTTGAGCCCGTACTGCAGGAAGTAGGCGTACCGGCACGCGGAAAAGCGCTCGGCCTTCGACGCCGAGAGGTACAGCCGCTTGCCGTAGAGCGCGCGCACGCGCTCGGGCGAGAGCCGGCCGCGGGCGGTGTGGGCCGCGCGCGTGAGCGCGGCGAGCGCGGCGGGGTCGTGCCGATCGAACCACGCGCGCGCCGCGACGGCGGCGGGGTCAGTTGCCCCGCGCAGCGTGCGCCCGGCCAGCTCCAGCGCCGGGGCCGGGGCCAGAAGACGCTGCGTGTCCGGGTTCGCGGGGCGGGGCAGCGTGCCGAAAAGCTGCGCGATGCGCGTGACGAGAAACGACGGGCGCGTGGGCGTGCCATTGCCGTCAAAGAGCGGGTAAGATACAGCGAGCGTCTCCGCCGGGAGCGTCACGCACTGGTAGATGAGGTTGTATTCGCGCCAGAGCGCATCGTCCGTGCCGCCGCCGATGTCGAGCTCCAGCTCCAGCAGCTCGCGCCGCTCCTCGGGCGAGAATACGCCGTCCGGCTCGCCGGCGCGCGGCAGCCGGTCGTCCGACGCGCCGAGCACGATCAGGTGCCGGATGCCGCGGCGGCGCATGCGGTCAAGGTCGCCGGCGGTCACGCGGTCGAGCGCGACGGGGATCGTGCCGATGTCGTAGCAGGTGAGCATGCGCACAAAGAGCGTCGCAAATGTGTCGGCATCCATCTCCGTGTCGCCGAGGATGGCGGCGAACTGCTCGAGCGCGCCGACCGTCAGCTCCCAGAGCTGGGCGTACTCGGCCGCGAGCGCGGCGCGCCCCTCGGCGCGCAGACTTTCGGCCAGCGTGTCGAGCCGCTGCGCGAGGTGCAGCCGCTCGAGAAAATCCGCCAGCGCCATGGCCTGCGCCTCCGCCGTGGCGGCGGCGCTGCTCTCCGCGCCCAGCTGCCGCAGGGGCCCGGCCGCGCGCTGCCGCAGGTCATTGATCTCCTTCAGGCGGGCGGCGGATTCGTCCGTGTCCGGCGCGCCATAGCCGTCCGGGTGCTGCTGCCACGGGGTCGGGCGTGCCCACGCGCTGCCGCGGATGGACCAGAGCAGGACGTAGTTTTCGAGTGTGTCCGTCTCCTCCGGCGTGAGCCCGGCGAGGCCCGTGCGCAGGTAGGCCGAGACGTCCTCGGCGTCCCAGCCGCCGGTCACGATGTCGTAGGCCGCGCGGATGAGCGCCACGAGCGGCTTTTGCATCAGGTCGGTGCGGCGGGCAAAATAGAGCGGCACGCCGTAGTAGGCGCACATGCGCTCGAGCGCGGGCGCGTAGTCGGAAAAGCCGCGCACGGCGATGGCAATGTCGCGCCAGCGGCAGCCCGACTGCACGATCTGCAGCGCGCGGGCGGCCGCCCATGCGCACTCGGCCGCGAGATCGTCCGCCGTGTGGACGGTGATCGTCTGCGCGGGATCGTCAAAGTGCGCGGAGGTGTAGGAAAACAGCTGCTGCTCGAGTACGCGCAGCGGCGTGTCGGCCGCGCGGGCGGGGCAGGACTCGACCGCGGCCTGCACGCCGCAGTCGTCCGCCATGTCGAGCAGGACGCGCGCCGTGCGCCGGGCAGCGCCGAAGATCTCGCTGCCGCCGGAGAGCTGATCGAGCGTGAGGCAGACCGTCACGTCCGCGCCGGCGGTCAGCAGCGCGCGCACGACGGCCAGCTCCTGCCGCGTGTAGTCGGTGAAGCCGTCGAGGTAAAAATGTCCCGTGCGGCCAAGCGTGCTCGCGGGGATGCGCTCGGCCAGGCGGGTCAGCCGGTCGGTGGGGTCTGCGTGCCCCTGCGCGGTCACGGCGTCATACGCCGCGAGCACGAGCGCAAGGTCGCGCAGCTTGTCGCCCAGATAGCCGGGGCAGCGCGCGGCCGTGGCCTCGAGCGCGTCGGGCGTGACGCACGCGGTCTTGAGCTCGTCGACCGCGCCGAGAAGCGTCTGCTGCATCTGCGGCCGGCGGGCGGCCGCGCCGAACAGCCGCAGCCGCGGCGCCACCTGGCTCAGTGCCAGCGCCATGCACAGCAGCCGCCCGCCCTGATCGAGCAGCGGCGCCTCGCCCGCGCCGGTCTCGGCCGCGACGCGGCGCGCCAGCCCCGTGAAGCTCAGCACCTCGGCGTACAGACTCAGGCTGTCGCCGCAGGCGGCGCACAGCGCGCGCTCGGCCTCGTGGCTGTATTGCTCCGGCACGAGCAGCACCTGCCCCGGCGTGCGCGCCGCGACGGCTGTGCGGATGCGCCCCATGAGCAGGTCGGTCTTGCCGCTGGCGGCAGGGCCATAGAGCAGGTGCAGCATAAGATCCCTCCTTGCGATTTGGTTCGATGATAGCATATTTGCTGTCCCATTAAAAGGACACTTAAGCGGGGCTGCCTCGAGAAAAGCCCAAAAAACGAAAAAATTCCCAATTTATGATTGCACATTGTGCGGATCTGTGATACCTTAAAGGTGTTTTCTGTGACGGTACCGGCGGCGGTCAGAGATTGCCGGAGTGCCGGAAATTGCGTGAATTGTGAGTGGATGATGTCATGAAATTCTTTTTCAATCTGCTTGGCAACATCATGGTTGCGATCGTTGTGCTTTTGCTGTTGGCCTTTCTCATTCCGAAAATTCTGTAATCGGCTTCCGGATGGCGGAAGTTACAGCTGCAATGGGCTGCCTGCATGGGAATACGCAGGCGGCCCTCTTTCTTTATTTGCGCTTTTTTGAGCGGAACGATGGGTGTGCCTTCTTTTGCCGCCTTACCACACCTGCCAGCGCAGGGCAAAGGCGATGAGATAGCCGAGCGAGCAGAGCGCGCTCAGGGTGGTAAGGACGCGCCCGGCGGTGCGCGCTCGCGTGCACTGCGTCAGCGCCAGCGGCACCGGCAGCAGCACGAGCAGGTAGCGCGGCGCGCTCAGCAGCCACGTCACGCCGACGGCGACGATGTAATACGCGAGAAACCACGCCGTCTGGCTCGCGCGCAGCTTCGGCGCGGCTGCGGCCAGCAGGCCGAGCGCGGCAAAGCACGCGATCAGGTTCGGCAGCCAGAGGCCGAGCGCGTCGCGCCAGCCGCCGGAGGTCAGACTGCGCAGAAAATAGTCCGTCTGATACGCGGCGGTGCTGAAAAACAGGCCCGTGCGCTGGTTCCAGTGCTCGCGCTGGTAGATGAGAAACTGAAACGGGTTTCCGGATACGCGCCAGTTGATATAACAATACGCCGCGAAGCCGAGCGGCACGAGCAGCGCGCCGACGACCTGCCGGGCGTCCACCCGGCGGCGCTGCACGGCGTCGTGCACGAGCTCCCACAGCAGCGGCACGAACAGCAGCAGCCCAAGCGAGCGCGTGAACGCGGCATAGGCTCCGCACAGCCCGCCGAGGATGGGGCGGCGTGTGCGGGCAAGGTAGAGCGCCGCGGCCGTCAGCAGCAAAAACAGACTTTCGCTCATGGGCGCGGCGAAGAAAAAGCACCCCGGCGCGAGCGCGAGAAAGCGCAGCGCGCGCACGGCGTCGCGGTGCGGCAGGTCGAGCCGCAGCAGTCGGTAGATCATGCACCCCGCGCCCGCGAAGCACAGCGCCGATGTGAGCAGCCCCGCGCAGATGTCCGAGGGAATGAGGCGCATCACCGCGCGCACCACGAGCGGGTAGCCCGGCAGGAACACGAGCTGCACGACGCGGTCGGGGTCGCCGGCGGCGATGTAGCCGTCGCGCGCGATGTCAAGATAGTGCCGGCTGTCGGTGCAGCGCCAGAATTCGAGCGCCTGCGCGAGCGTTTCCGGCTGCCCGGCGAGGGCGCGGACGCTCCACGTGAGCAGGAGCAGGACGAGATCGAGCGCGAGCAGCGCAGCGAAAATGCGCGCGCCCATGTGCGCGGGTTCGGCCGCCGGAACGGCGGCGGGCGCATCGCCCTCACGCTGCCAGAAGCGCACCCACGCGGGCACGAACCGCAGCCCCACGGCGGCAAACAGCGCCGCGCTGCACCCGGCGGTGATGCCGCCCGGGGCGGACAGGCCCGGCGTGCGCACGCACCAGAGCACGAACAGTGCCGCGAGCGCGGCAAGGCCCAGCGCATCGAGCGCGATGACGGCGCGGCGGGATCGCGGCTGCATGGCGGCACCTCCTGACAAGATGAGAATAATAAATTGTAGCACGTGCGGCGGGAAAAGACAATGCGCGGGCTGCGGTGGGGCAGCGCTGAAGGGCGTTGAAAGCCTTCTCCTCAAGGAGAAGGCATCGCCAGGGGCAATGCATGATCTCATCCGAAGCGGGCCTTGCTCCCTCGGGCTCCCCTGCGGCTCAGATATCCTGGAATGATGCATGATTCGCGCCTCGATGAAATGGCTTCCGACGCATGGCGCAAAAACGGGGCTGACCGGCCGGTCAGCCCCGTTTCCTTTCCATAAAGTGTTACGCCACCTCGACGATGCCGCCGTCGAGCACGCGCACGGTCTGCCCCGTCTGCACGGCGGCGAGAAATTCGTCGCCCAGGCAGTCGATGACCGGCATATCGGCGTCCGTCCACACGGACGCGAGGATCGCGCCCGAGGCCGCCAGCGAGTCGATGTGCTTGGAAAAGAGCATGCACGCCGGCTGCTGCCCGGAGGCGCAGGCCGTGTAGAGCACCATGCCGCCGGTGGTCGAGCCGATCGTCTCCGGCAGGCACAGGGCCTTGCCGATCATCGGCTTTTTATACAGGTCGGGGTTGTTCTGGTCGCCGCATTTGACCTGCTTGTCGTGGAACATCAAGGCCATCTGATAGCTGGCGAGCGTGTTGAAGCCGCCGTGCGACACGAGGGCTTCCGCCTCGCACGTGCCGGGACAGATGACGCGGCCCTGAAACTGTTTCATATTAGTTGGCCCCCTTCGTAATCATGGTGATGATCTCATCCTCGGTGTAGTAGCGCGCGGTCGAATACGTGCGCAGCTTGTTCGACGAGGTGATGACGGGCATGGCTTTGCTGAGCGGGTTGTTCATGTACATGAGCGGGCAGATGTAGCTGAGCACGACGCCGGTGCTGCGCAGGCGGGGTGCGTACTCTGTCTTTTCAAACGCCTCGATGACGCCGGGCGCGGCGGTGAACACCGTCGGGATGCAGACCTTGCGCTGGCCGTGCGCCCGGAGGCTCGCCTCGACGCGCTCGGTCGTGTCGATGAGCTGGTGGAGCGTCATGTGCGGGCAGCCCATGAAGCACAGCTTCGGCTTGGCGTTGAGGTTCTTCCACACGCACGGATAGCTTTCGCGCACGCGCTGGAGCTCCGCGTCGTCGATGACGTACACGGGCGCACCGTCGCGGATGAGCGCCTCGCCCTGCTGCACGGCCTCGGGCGTGAGGTGCTCGATGTGGTACAGGCCCACGGCGCCGTTGGACGCGGTGGCCGCGCCGAAGTCCTTGAGATACGCGATGGCATCCTCATTGATCTCCGTGCCGATCCACTGGTCAAGCCCCTTGATATACGGCACTTTTTCCATGACCTTCATGCCGATGGCAGAGCCGAGCAGCTGCGGCTCGGGCTTTTTCGTCGTGCGCACCTCGACGATCCAGTCGGCCTTTCGTCCGTCGTCGGTCAGGAAACCGAAATACGGCACGCAGCCGGCGATAGAGCCCATGAGCTCGATCATGCCGGAGTTGCGGTTGCAGCGCGCGCCGAGCACGCTGTTGGCGTACACCACGGCGGACGACTCCGCCCACGAGAGCACCTCGCCCTGCTTGGGCTTGTTGCCCACCTCGTCGAGGTAGCAGGTGCAGGTGTAGTCCTTGTCGCTGAGGATGCCGAGCTTTCTCAGCTGGGCCTCGTAGCGCGCCTGCTGCTTATACATGAACTGGTGGAACACCAGATCCTGCAGCGGGTTCGAGGGGACGTTCTTGTCGAGCGGGAGCGGGTCGGCGGTGAATTTCTGCTCGGAAAACGCGCCGGCCTCGATCAGCTGGTCATACAGGTCATAGACCGGCTTCATGGCGTTGATGCCGAAGCTGATGACCGTGTGGCCGTAGGTGCTCGTGACGGGCACCATCTTTTCCGCGCCGAAGGCGTCGCCGTACATGACGAGCGTTTTCATGACCTTGGCCATGACGGTGCCCTTGCTGCCGTCGAGCACGGCCTGTTGTTCGGGTGTCAGTTTCATGGGGAATCGACCTCCTTGTACATACACTTTCTGTGAATTTCTTGACAAGAATTATAGCCCAATTTGGGCAAAAATGCAAGGGGCATTTGCGCGCAGCTGCGTGTGTGCGAAAAACCCCGCCGACCGGCGGGGTTTTGCTTATTTTCCCGCGCGGGCGGCCTTGGCCGGCAGCGGGATCTGCGCGAGGACGACGGCGAGGAACATCAGCGCGCAGCCGAGGTATTCGCGCGGGGTCATGTGCTGGTGCAGAATGATCGCGCCCGCGATGACGGCGAACACGCTCTCAAGGCTCAGCAGGATGGTGACGACCGTGGGGTTGGAGTCCTTCTGCGCGAGGATCTGCAGCGTGTAGCCCACACCGCACGAGAACACGCCCACGTACAGCAGCGGCAGCGCGCACGAGAGCAGGGCGGCGGCGTCCACGTGCTCGAAAAACGGGATGCACACGGCCGACCACAGCCCCGCGAACAGAAACTGCACGCAGCTGAGCTTCACCCCGTCGCACGTTGCACCGAAGTGGTCGATGACCAGAATGTGCACGGCAAAGCACACCGCGCACACGAGCACGAGCAGGTCGCCCGCGGCGAGGCGGAAGCTGCCCTTGATGCACAGCAGGTACAGGGATACGACCGACAGCACGACCGCGATCCATACCGGCAGGCTGACCTTGCGCCTGAAAAACAGGCCGAACACTGGCACGAGCACCACGTACAGCGCCGTGAGAAAGCCCGCCTTTCCGGCGTCCGTCCCGGCGGTGATGCCGGCCTGCTGGAAGTTCGAGGCGATGGCCAGCGCCGTGCCGCAGCAAAAGCCGCCGAGCCAGAGCTGTTTGCGTCCGGCGCGTTTTTCCGCCTCCGTGGGCTGCGGGCGGTCCTTATGCACGGCATGCAGCACCGCGATGAGCACCAGCAGCGCGAGCACGGCGATGAAATAGCGGACGGCGTTGAACGTGAACGTGCCGATCGTATCGGCGCAGACGTCCTGCGCGACGAAGGCGGTGCCCCAGATGAGCGCGGCCAGGATCGGGAAAACGACTTGACGGATCTGATTGTGTTTCATAGGCGGGACCCCTTGGCAATGTCGGCGGCAAATACAAAAGCAGTCAGACTTTCCTCGCCTGACTGCCGGTAGGTGCACACCTGTGTCCATAGCATAGTACAGGCGTGAACGCTTGTCAATCGGTTTTTTGCTGTAAATCGTGAAATTTCACGCCTTGTGCGCGCGGCCGCCGCTGTGCATGGCGGCGTGCTCTTTGGCGATCTCGGCATAGAGCGCGGGGGCCGTCCAGGCGGCGTTCGTGTCTGTCAGCATGGCCTTGAGCGCGACGGGCGGGATGTGCGCGGCGCGCCATCCCTGCAGCATCCCCTCGAGCAGGCCGGGGCGAAAGTGCGCCATGACGAGCATCTCCCCCGGGAGCGGGGCGGCGGGGGCGTCCGGCTCGCGCGGCAGCACGCCGGCCAGCGCGCCGATCGTCTGGCCGAAGTCGGCCGGGTCGACCGCCTGCACGCGGATGCCGAGCCGCAGGCACACGATCTGCATTTTTCCGAGTTTTTTCGGGTCGATTTGATAGGCGAGTAGGGTGGGAGTCATATCAGATCACCTGCTTCCAGATCAGAATAAGATACACCACGGCCGCGCACTGCAGGCACAGCAGCGCGGGAAAGCCGAAGCGAAATTCCTTATGTTTCGTCTTGTGGTGGAACACGCGCATGCCCAGCGTGCCGCCGAGCGCCCCGCCGAGCGCGGCGAGGGCGAAGAGCGTGCCCTCCGCGATGCGCCATTTGCCGGCGCGGGCCTTCGCCTTGTCGATGCCCATGGCGGCGAAGGCGATGATGTTGATGGCGGCGAGGTAGAGAAAGAGATAGCTCATCGGCGGCCGCCTTTCCCGCGCGGGGGCTGCGTGCCCCTGCCGCCGGAGCGGGGCGCGCCCGGCTTGGCGGACGTTCCGAACCGGCCGGGTTTGCCGGATTTGGCGGACTTTCCGGCCCTGCCGCTCTGTGCGGCGCGGGCGGACGCGGGCTTTTTGCCGCCGCCGTAGACCTTGCCGTATTTGCGCTGGGGCGGCTGGGGTTCGGCGGGCCTGGCGGGTTTGCGCCGGTCGGTCATCGGGCGCACGAGACAGTCCTTGCCGAAGCCGATCAGATCCTCGCGCCCGGCCTCGTGCAGCGCCTGAATGACGAGCCGGCGCTTGTCCGGCCGGCGCCACTGCAGCAGCGCGCGCTGCATGTCCTTTTCATGCGGCGTCTTGGCGACGTAGACCGGCTGCATCGTGCGCGGATCGATGCCGGTGTGGTACATGCACGTGCTGATCGTGCCGGGGGTGGGGTAAAAATCCTGCACCTGCTCGGGCTGGCGGCCGCGGCGGTTGAGATACTCCGCGAGGGCCACGGCGTCGGCGAGCGTGCTGCCGGGGTGTGAGCTCATGAGGTACGGCACGACGTACTGTTCCTTATCGTACTTGTGGTTGAGCTGGCGGTATTCGTCCATGAAGCGCTCGTACGTGCCGATGTGGGGCTTGCCCATATAGTCGAGCACGGAGTCGATGCAGTGCTCGGGCGCGACCTTGAGCTGGCCGGAGATGTGGTAGCGCACGAGCTCACGGAAGAACGCGTCGTTATCGTCGCAGAGCATGTAGTCATAGCGGATGCCGCTGCGCACGAACACCTTCTTCACGCCAGGGATCTGGCGCAGCTTGCGCAGCAGGGCGAGATAGTCCGAGTGGTCGGCGTCGATATTCGGGCACGGCGTCGGCGCGAGGCACAGCCGGTTCGGGCACATGCCGCGCTCCAGCTGCTGGCGGCATGATGGGTGGCGGAAGTTTGCCGACGGGCCGCCGACATCGGATACGTACCCCTTCCAGAGCGGGTGGTGCGTCATGGCCTCGACCTCGCGGATGACGCTCGCGTGGCTGCGGCTCGTGATCATGCGGCCCTGGTGGAATGCCAGTGCGCAGAAACTGCACCCGCCGAAGCAGCCGCGGTTGTGGATCACGCTAAAGCGCACCTCCTCGATTGCGGGCACGCCGCCAAGCGGCTCGTACATGGGGTGCCACTCGCGGGTATAGGGCAGCTCGGCCACGCGGTCGAGCTCCTTCGTGTCGAGCGGCATGGCGGGCGGGTTGATGATCAGATAGCGCCCCTCGCACGGCTGGATCATGGCGCGGCCGCGGATGGGGTCGTGCTCGGCGTACTCGGTGCGCGTGGCCTCGGCATAGAGGCGCTTATCATCGCGCACGTCCTCGAACGACGGGAGCGTGATGTGGTCAAATTTGCACACGGAGGGGTCACGTGTGATGTAGCCCGTGCCGGGGATGTCCGTCATCGTGCGCACAGACTGTTTTTTCTTCAGGCGGTGGGCGATCTCGATCGTCGCGGCCTCGCCCATGCCGTAGACCAGCAGGTCGGCCGGGGCGTCGAAGAGGATGGCGCGGCGGACGGAATCGTCCCAGTAGTCGTAGTGTGCGAAGCGGCGCAGGCTCGCCTCGAGCGAGCCGAGGATGATCGGCATGTCGGGGCCGAAGGCCTCGCGCGTGCGGTTGCAGTAGACGATGGCCGCGCGGTCGGGCCGGCAGCCGGAGCGCTTGCCGGGGGAGTAAAAATCCTCGCTGCGGCGGCGCTTGGCCGCCGTGTAGTGCGCGACCATGGAGTCGAGATTGCCCGCGCCGATAAACACGCCCAGCCGCGGCCGGCCCATGGCGCGGAAGGCCTCCGCGTCGTGCCAGTCCGGCTGCGCGAGCACGGCCACGCGCAGACCCTCGGCCTCGAGCACGCGGCTGATGACCGCCGTGCCGAAGCTCGGATGATCGACATATGCGTCGCCGCTGACGACGAGCGCATCGTACCACCACCAGCCGCGCTCGTGCATCTCCTCGGCGGAGACGGGCAGGAAATCACACCGTTCCATGCGTCACCGTCCTGTGGATGAGCCGGCCCATGAGCAGCAGGTGCGCGCGCACGCCGGGGTCGCGCCCGATCTGCACGAAGCCGCTGCGTTGGTAGAACGTGATGGCCCGGGCATTGTTTTCCGACACGTGCAGGCGCACGGCCGCGCGGTCGTGATTCTCATAAAACCAGAACGCATAGCCCAGCAGCTGGATGGCCCAGCCGCGGCCGCGGTACTCCGGCAGCATGTACAGCAGGCTGATCCAGCCGCAGCCGGATTGCTCGTCGCGCCCGGGGTCGAGCTCGACGAGGCCGACCACGCGGTCCCCGCTCAGGACGCGCACGACGGAGCCGGGATGCTCCTGCGCGTGCCGGGCGGCGCTGCGGGCATAGAGCTCGGGCACGAAACCCTCGTCCGTCTCGTGCACGTTGCGCCAGGCGTCCCGGTAGCACTGGAGGTAAAACGCCTCGTCGCGCGGGAAGCGCAGCGGCTCATAGCGCAGATCCTCCACGCCGCTGCCGCTGCCGCGCCACCAGGTCTGGCGGCCGAATGTGCTCAGTGCGGGCGGAAGGTGGCGGTTGTCGTTATAATACTCCACGGTCGTGCGCTCGCCGTCGACGAGCAGCAGGCTCACGGACGTGTTGTCGCCGTAGGGCAGGGTGGCCATCTCGCTGTTCGGGATGCCCAGCACCGTGCACAGATAGGCGCGGATGGCCATGCCGTGGCTCACGAGGACGATCGTCTGCCCGTCGTGCCGCGCGGCGAGATCCTCTATGGCGCGCTTCATGCGCTTTTGCACGTCGCGGATCGGCTCGCAGCCGGGCACGGACCAGCGGTCGGGGTCGGTGTTGAAATAGCGCATCTGCTCCGGAAAATCGTGCTCGATATCACCCCAAGCGCGGCCCTCCCACACGCCCATGCAGATCTCCGTCAGGCGCGGCGTGACCACGGCCGGAATGTCATGATAGCGCGTGATCGCCTCGGCCGTCGCGCGCGCGCGCGACAGGTCGCTGCAGTAGAGCGCGTCGATGTGTTCGCGGCGGAACCGCTGCGCGAGCGCGTCGATCTGCTGCAGGCCGAGCGGGGTGATGCTCCCGTCCCAGTGCCCCTGGATGCGGCGGTAGAGGTTGCCCTCCGCTTCCGCGTGCCGGATCAGATAAATTTTCGTCATTGCGGGCCTCCAAAACTTGACCATAGTGGAATCATACAGTATAATAATCTGAATCCGCGCTTTGATTTCGCGCGGGAATGTATCAGCACCTGTACGAGCGCATTATACCGTGTTTTCGCGGCGCGCACAAGTGCTTTGGAGGGCAAAGTGAAAGTAATCCACCTCATCAGCGGGGGCGACACCGGCGGCGCCCGGACGCATGTTTACTCCCTGCTGAAATATCTCGGTCAGATCATCGACGTGCAGCTCGTGTGCTTCCGCGGCGGTGATTTTGCCGACGGCGCGGCCGCGCTCGGCATCCCGACGATGGTGCTTGGCAAGGGCTTTTTGGCAAACCTCGGCGCACTCAAAAGGATCATCCGCGACGGGGAGTATGACATTGTGCACTGCCACGGCTCCATGGCCAACGTCATGGGTGCCATGCTGCGGCCCAGCGTACACGTGCCGGTCATCAGCACCGTGCACAGCGACTACCGGCTCGACTATCTCGGCCGGCCGTTCGCCCGCGCCGTCTACGGTACGCTCAATACCTGGGCCCTGCACCAACTCGATTACCGCGTGTGCGTGTCCGACCCCATCCGCCAGCGGCTCATCGACCGCGGCTTTGAGCCGAACCGGCTCTTTTCCATCTACAACGGGCTCGACTTTTCCCACGTCGTGCCCAAGACCGACCGCGCGGCGTATTTCGCGCAGTTCGGCTATACCGTGCATGAGGGCGACGTCATCGCGGGCATTGCCGCCCGGCTCGACCCCGTGAAGGATATCCCGACGCTCCTGCGCGCAGTGGCGCTGGCCAAAAAGGCCTGCCCGCAGCTGCGCCTCGCCATCGCGGGCGACGGTAAGGAGCGCAAAAAGCTCGAGGCGCTCACAAAGGAGCTGAACCTTGAGGACAGCGTGTTCTTCCTCGGCTGGGTCAACGACCTCGACAGCTTCTACGGCGCGCTCGATATCAACACGCTCTCGTCCGTGTCGGAGGCGTTTCCCTATGCGCTGCCAGAGGGCGCGCGCGCGCATCTGGCCACCGTCGCCTCGAACGTCGGCGGCGTGCCGGCCATCATCGAGCACGGCGTGACCGGTCTGCTCATCGAACCCGGCGACGTGCGCATGCTCGCGGCCTATCTTGCGCGCTACGCGCTCGACGAAAACTACCGCCGCGAGATGGGCGAGGCGCTCTACCGGCGCGGCAAGGCCGACTTTTCCGAGGAGGCCACCGGCCTGCGCCAGTTGGAGATCTACCACGCGGTCTTCCGCATGGAGCGCAACCGGCGCGACGGTGTGCGCGACGGCGTGCTCATCTGCGGCGCCTACGGCTTCGGCAACACCGGCGACGACGCCATTTTGCAGGCTATCATCGGCGAGATGCGCCGCATCGACCCGCATATGCCCGTGACCGTGCTCTCCCGCCGGCCGAAGGACACGCGCAGCGCCTGCGGCGTCAACGCCTGCCACCGGTTTCATCTTTTTGCCATCCGGCGCATCCTGCGCCGCAGCCTGCTGTTTATCAGCGGCGGCGGCAGCCTCATGCAGGACGTCACGAGCCGGCTGAGCTTATGGTATTATCTCGGCACGATCCGCATGGCGCACCGCTGCGGCTGCAAGGTGCAGATGTACGGCTGCGGCATCGGCCCGATCGTTTATGAGCGCGACCGGCAGCTCGCCGCGCGCATCATCAACGATTGCGTCGACAAGATCACCCTCCGCGAGCCGGACAGCCGCGAGACGCTCAGCGATTTCGGCGTCACGGACCCGGAGGTCATCCTCGCGTCCGACCCCGCGCTCACGCTGCCGGCCGCAGAGCGCAGCCGCATCGACCGCATCCTGCGTGAGCATGATATGGATCCGGAGGGCAAGTATATCGGCTTCGTGCTGCGCAAGTGGCCCGGCATTGAGGAAAAGGCCACCGTGTTCGCCGCCGGCGCTGTGTACGCCTACCTGAAATACGGCCTGACGCCGGTGTTCCTCAGCATCAATTTCCGCACCGACGGCGAGGCCAGCCGGCTCGTCACGGAGCATTTGAGCATCCCTTATTATATGATCGACGAGCAGATGTCCACCGGCGAGGTCATCGGCGTGCTCTCGCGCATGACGACGGTCGTGTCCATGCGGCTGCACGGACTGATCTTTGCCGCCGGACAGGGCGTGCCGCTCATCGGCGTTGCCTATGACCCGAAGGTCACGGCGTTTCTCGACTATGTCGAGCAGAATAACTATATGCAGTTCGAGGCGCTCAACGAGAAGGACCTGTCCGACCTGATCGATTCGGCCGTCGCGCTCGCCGGCAGAGGCGAGGAGCTGCGCCGCCGCACCGAGCTGCTCAACCGTCAGGAGGACAATAACCGCGCCACGGCCGCACGGCTGCTTGGGAAGGAGTAAACGAGCAAAATGATCCGCAGTGCTGTTCTGGTTTCCGGCAAGGGAACAAAATTGCAAAGTCTGCTGGACTCCGTGTTCTTCGGCGAGATCCCGGAGCTGCAGCTCGTCGCCGTCATCTCGTCCGACGCCAATGCCTACGCGCTCAAGCGCGCGCGCAACGCCGGCATCGAGACCGTCGTCGTCGAGCCGGCCATGTTCCCGAACGACACGTCGTACGACATGGCCATCCGCAACAAGCTCAAGGACATGGACATCGAGCTCGTCATCAACGCGGGGTTTTATCCCGGCGTCGGCCGCGAGACGGCCAGGAGCTTCCACAACAAGGTCATCGCGGTGCAGCCGTCGCTCATCCCGGCGTTTGAGACGCTGCGCGGCGATGCGGTGCATGAGGCGGTGCTCGCCCGCGGCCTGAAGGTCACGGGGGCGACGGCGTACCTCGTGGACGAGAACGGCGGCGTCGGCCCGGTGCTGCTGCAAAAGGCAGTGCCCGTGCTTGAGGACGACGATCTCACGACGCTCAAGCGCCGCGTGCTCACTGACGCGGAGTGGAAGCTGCTGCCTGAGGCGGTCAAGCGCTTCTGCGCCGGGAAGATCCGCCTGCACGGCGGCCGCGCGCAGCTGCTCGAGTGAAAAGATAAATCGATATGAAGCGAAAACAGCCCCGGACCGTAATTGGCCCGGGGCTGTAAAACTGTTGGAACCTGCGCGCAAGTGCAAAGCGGACAGAGCAGCGGGGGAGCTCGAGGGGGCAAGGCCCGCCTCGAATCCGATTTTGCTGTCCGTCTGTTAAAAAGTTCGGCACGGACTTTTTAACGGACGGACATCCCCGGATCGTGTCGGTCCGGGGATGCTTTTTCGTTTGCTTTTTTCTTCAGCCGGCCATGAGGTGCACGCGGATGATGCCCTCGGCCGCTTTGAGCGCCGCCATGAACGCCTCCATCGTCGTCTGCATGTTCTCGGTCGCGGCCGTGATCGTCACCGGGGCGACGCCGCTCGTCGGAATGCTCTGGTTGATGGTGAGTATATTTGCGCCGTTTTCGGCAAAAATAGCAAGGACGGACGACAGCACGCCCTGCCGGTCGAGCAGCTCGAGGTTGAACGTCACGAGATGGCCGCGCGACATGTCCTGAAACGGGGACACGAAGTCCTTGTATTTATAAAACGCGCTGCGGCTGATGTCCACGCGCGCCACGGCGTCCGCCACCGTGCGCACTTGGCCGGTCTCGAGCAGCTCCTTGGCCTCGATCACCTTGGCAAAAATCTCGGGCAGGACGCTCGCCTCCACGAGATAGTATTTCGGTTTGCTGCCTGCGGCCATAAACAGCCCCTCCTTTGTTCGCGTGCTGCGGGCAAATGTTTTTCAGTACGACACAGTGTAACACATTCCGCGCGGCAGTGCAAGGATTATTCGGAAGGAGCCGATGAATTTTGGGTGGATTTCTCGCGTGCATCCTCGCCGGGGCGGCGATGAGCATTCAGGGCGTGATGAACACGCGCCTGAGCGAACACATCGGTACGATGGAGACCAATGCCTTCGTGCAGTGCGTGGCGGCGGTGCTGTCGCTGCTGGTGCTGGTGTTCTGGCGCACGGGCAGCTTTGCCGCGCTGGGCGCCGCGCCGAAATACTGCTGGTTCGGCGGTGTGCTGGCGCTGGCCATCACGGTCACGGTCATGCTCGGCATGGGCAGGCTCGGCCCGACGCTCGCCGTGGCGACGATCCTCATCGCGCAGCTTTCTGCGGCCGCGGCCATCGACGCCTTCGGCATCATGGGCACGGAAAAGCTCGCCTTCGGCTGGAGCAAGTGGGCGGGGCTCGCGCTGATGACGGGCGGCGTGCTGCTCTTTAAAATGAAATAAAATGAAATGAGGCGGCGAGCCATGCTCGCCGCCTCATGTTTTGCTTTTCTTACAGGCCGATGCTCGCCAGCAGGTCCGCGATGCCGGAGGACTTGATGAGGGCGAAGATCGCACCGATGTCGTAGTGCTCATACGCCGCTTCCCAGATGCGGTCGGGGCTGCCGCCGGTCGCAAGACCGACGCCAAGCACGATCTCGCCGACGATCAGGATGCACAGCGCGATGATGAGAATGGTTTTCCAGGCTTTTTTCATGCGGCGATCTCCTTTCTGCACCAGCGCTTACCCAGGCGCACAAGCAGCCGGACCCAGCCGATGACCATGCGGATGAACAGCCAGATGGCCAGCCAGATCACGACCAGCGCGATGGCGATCACGGCGGTGCCGCCGCCGAGCAGGATGAGCATATCCGCCACCATGGGCAGGCCGATGAAGGCCGTTGCGATCAGGCCCACGCCGCCGGCGCCGCACGCGACGCCGATGGCCAGCACGGCCAGATCCAGCACCAGCAGCACGGCCAGCACCGGCACGCCGATCACGATCGCGCCGAGCGTGTAGAGAACGGCCAGAAAGACGTTCGTCTTGTAGGCCGGCTCGTCCTCGTAATAGGCCTCGTCATAATACCCTTCCTCGCCGTCGGTGGCGTAGTTCGGGTCGTCATAGCCGTCGTCGCCGGCAGGCTGCTCGTCGTAGTAGCCGTCGTCACCGGCAGGCTGCTCGTCGTAGTAGCCGTCGTCACCGGCGGGCTGCTCGTCGTAGTAGCCGTCGTCCGTGGGCTGTTCGTCATAGTAGCCGTCGTCGGCGGGCTGCTCGTCATAGTAGCCTTCATCGGGCTGCTCGTCAAACGAGAACTGACCGTCGAGCACGGGCGCGGCGGCCGGCTCCTCCGGGATGCCCTGAAACGACATCGCCGAGGCGGGAGTCTGCGCGGCGGTTGCAGCGGCAGGGCGGTACTGCTCGGCACGCGGGCGCGGCTGGGGCGCACGCTTGGGCTGCACCTGCTCGGGCGCGACTACGGGCGCGGCGGCCGGCGTGATCTTGCCGCTGTCGGCGTAGCGGATGAGGGCGACGGCCACCTTCGTCGGGTTGCCGATCTCCTGAATGAGGCGCTCCTCATCGGGCGCGTTGTCAAACATGTTCTCCATCTGCGCGATGAGCGCCTGACGGGTATTGTCGTCGGTAATCAGGCCAAGCAGGCTGCTGATTTCCGCCATGTAACTCTGTCTGTTGATAGATGGTCACCTCCAAGGGGTTCAATTGCATCTTGAAATAGCATCTCTAATTTACACATTATATTGCACGAATGGTGTGCGGTCAAGCCCGAAATGCACTTTTCGGCCGCGATCCGGCCCTTGACAGGCGCTCTGCGGCGGGGTATCCTGAGGAAAAAGGACCGGTTTTCCGAAAAACCGGAAAGGAGTGGAACGCATGGAACAAGAGCGCCCCTACACCGAAACGGAACCCGAAACCGTGGCCGAAACCGTCGAAACGGAACCCGAAACCGTGGCCGAAACCGTCGAAACGGCGGCCGAAACGCCCGAGACCCCGGCCGAGGCGGCCGCGCCGAAAAAGCCGCGCGAGTCGTTTTTCCGCCGCCAGCGCCGCGAGCTTTCAGATGCCTGGCGCGAGATCTACTGCAACAGCCGCGCGCGGCGCATCCGCACGTGGCAGATCGCGGTGTTCGCACTGCTGATCGTGGAGGTGACGGTCATGGCCGTCGCGCTCAACCCGGTCTACTGGATCGGCACCGGCTTGCTCGTGTTCTGGTGCGTGGGCCAGCTGTTTGACCGCCGGCCGGCGCGGCACTCCGTCGCCGCGGTCGTGATGTACTTTCTCATCGCCGTCATGATCGGAATTTTCGCGGTGCAGGAGCTGCTTGGCGCTTGACAAGCGGCGGCGGATTCTATACACTATATAAGTTACCCCATACATTATGAATACGCCCGCGCGGGATCTCTGCGCGGCATACAGAGGAGTGTTGCGCTTATGGCCAAAGAAAAGAAGGTCGAGCAGATCACCGATATGGAAGTCGACTTCGCCCAGTGGTTCACCGACGTGTGCATCAAGGCGGAGCTCGTGGACTATTCCGATGTCAAGGGCCTGTTCATCATGCGCCCGTATGGCTACGCCATCTGGGAGAACATCCAGAAGATACTTGACGGCAAGTTCAAGGCGACCGGCCACCAGAACGTGGCCATGCCGATGCTGATCCCCGAGAGCCTGCTGCAGAAGGAGAAGGATCACGTCGAGGGCTTCGCGCCCGAGTGCGCGTGGGTCACGATGGGCGGCAGCGAAGAGTTGCCGGAGCGCCTGTGTGTGCGCCCGACGTCCGAGACGCTCTTCTGCCAGCACTGGAGCCACATCGTGCATAGCTGGCGCGATCTGCCGTGCCTGTATAACCAGTGGTGCAGCGTCATGCGCTGGGAAAAGACCACCCGCCCGTTCCTGCGCGGGCGTGAGTTCCTCTGGCAGGAGGGCCACACCCTGCACGCCACTGAGGCCGAGGCCCGCAAGGAGACGCTGCAGATGCTCGAAATTTATGCCGAGACCTGCGAGCAGGAGCTGGCCATGCCTGTCATCCGCGGCAACAAGACCGACAAGGAGAAGTTCGCCGGTGCCGAAAACACCTACACCATCGAGTGCATGATGCACGACCACAAGGCGCTCCAGTCCGGCACGAGTCACTACTTCGGCGACGGGTTCGCCCGCGCGTTCGACATCACCTACACCGACAAGAACAACCAGCAGGTCTACCCGCACCAGACCTCGTGGGGCCTGTCCACGCGCGTCATCGGCGGCCTCATCATGACCCACGGCGACAACAGCGGCCTCGTCCTGCCGCCGCACATCGCGCCGATCCAGGTCATCGTGCTGCCCATCGCGGCGCACAAGCCCGGCGTGACCGAGAAGGCCGAGGAGCTCGTCGCGCGCCTGAAGGCCGCCGGCCTGCGCGCGCAGGGCGACTTCAGCGACAACAGCCCCGGCTGGAAGTTCGCCAACTGGGAGATGAAGGGCGTGCCGCTGCGCGTCGAGATCGGCCCGAAGGACATCGAGGCCGGCCACTGCGTCGCCGTCCGCCGCGACAACGGCGAGAAGATCACCGTCGCGCTCGATGAGCTGGAGGCGCGCATCCCCGAGCTGCTCGAAACCGTGCAGCAGGGCCTGTTCGACAAGGCCAAGCGCAACCTCGACGAGCACACCTATGCCGCGCACTCGCTGGCCGAGGCCAAGGAACTGCAGGAGAAAAACGGCGGCTTCATCAAGACCATGTGGTGCGGCGACCTCGCCTGCGAGCTCGAGATGAAGGACAAGGCCGGCATGTCCAGCCGCTGCATCCCGTTTGAGCAGGAGCACCTCGACGATGTGTGCCCCGTGTGCGGCAAGCCCGCCAAGTGCATGATCTACTGGGGCGTGGCGTACTGAGCCGAGCCCGAAACGCAAAAATCAACCGCCCGCTGCGATCGCAGCGGGCGGTTTTGTTCACTCGTTTTCGATATAAAAGATCTTGTGCAGCGTTTTTACCGGGAGCTTCACGATGCTGCGGTCATAGGTCACGAGACCGTTGAGCTCGTGCTCCACGTCGCTCAGCTGCGTGTACACCGCGGCGCTGAGGCCCTGCGCGATGGCGGGGCGGATCTGCTCGTCATAGAGCGCCTGGAGCGCGTACTCGAGCGAGAGCGGGGCGTCGCACGTCTTGTAGCCGACGCTTTTGCCGCCGATGGCGTGGCCCTCGACGCGGTGGACATAGCCGCCGAACTCCGACAGCAGCGTGGCGCGGCCGAGCTTATCGGGCTGGAACCTGTACTTCTGGAAATACACGTGCAGGCTGCGCACATCGCCGAAGCCCTGATCGTGCCAGCCGCTGGCCGGGTCGATCGTGCGCGTCTTGTCCACGGACCGGATGACCTGCACGGCCGTCTGGCTGTCAAACTGACCCCAGCCCTCGTTGAACGGCACCCACACGGCGATGCACGGGTGGTTGTAGAGCGTGGTGACCATGTCGCGCAGCTCGTTCAAAAACGCCTTGCGCGCCGTCACGTTCGTGCGGCCGAAGAGGGGATACCAGCTGTCGTCGAGGTGCCAGCCCGTCACGAGCGGGGTGGAGACGATGAGTGGGTCGTAGCGCCTGCCGCCGCAGGGCATGTCCTGCCAGACGAGCATGCCCAGCCGGTCGCAGTGATAGTACCAGCGGTCGCACTCGACCTTGATGTGCTTGCGCAGCATGTTGAAGCCCATGTCCTTGGCCAGCTGGATGTCGTAGACGAGCGCGTCGTCGCTCGGCGCGGTGTAGAGTCCGTCCGGCCAGTAGCCCTGGTCGAGCAGGCCGTTGTGAAAATACGGTTTGCCGTTGAGAAACAGGCGGCGCACGCCGTCCTTGTCCGTCTCGACGCTGCACTTGCGCATGGCAAAGTAGCTGTAGACCGTGTCGTCCCCGAGCGTCACGCTGAAGGGGTAGAGCGTCGGGTGCTCCGGCGACCAGGGGCGAAACGACTGCACCGGCACGTGCGCCGGCACGCCCGCGGGGAACGTGAAGCGCTTGCCCTCGAGGTCGATCATGCACTGACCTTCGCCCTCGACAGTGATCTCCACCTGATGCGCGTCAAACAGCGGCGTCACGTGCAGGGAGCGGATGTAGTTCTGCGGCACGCTCTCGAGCCAGACCGTCTGCCAGATGCCGCTCTGCGGCGTGTACCAGATGCCGTGCGGGTGCAGCGTCTGCTTGCCGCGCGGGAGCTGGGACTTGTTCGTCGCGTCGCGCACGCACACAAGGATCGTGTTTTCCTTGGCCAGCACCTCGGTGATGTCCACCGTGAACGGCAGGTAGCCGCCCGTGTGCGTGGCCAGCTCCACGCCGTTGCACCACACGGTCGCGGTCTGGTCGACCGCGCCGAAGTGCAGCAGCACGCGGCCGACGTTGAATCCGTCCGGCAGCGTGACCGTGCGGATGTACCACAGGTATTCCTCCGGCTGCAGGACGTGTCCCACGCCGGACAGCTCGCTCTCGGGCGAGAAGGGCACAAGGATCGTGCCGTCGGCCTGCGCGGGCTTGTTCGCGCTCGTCGTGATCGCGTAGCTCCACGGGCCGTTGAGATTCAGGTAGCTGTCGCGCACCATCTGCGGCCGGGGATACTCCGGCAGGGGCTGCGCGCGGTCGAGCGTATCCGCCCAGGGTGTCAGCATAACGTGGCCTCCTTTCTGCCGGCGGCGCGCCGGCAGCGCATTTGCTATCTATTTTACAGGATTTTTCCGCGCTTGTTAAGCCCCGGACGCGGATTTTTTTCCGCGCTGCGGACCGCGGCGGCGAAAAATCCAACCAATATGCACAAAATGTTGCAAAGTTTCCGGAAATGTTGGATTTGTCAGCTTTTTTACAGGTTCGTTAATATTTAAATTAGTACAATTTGATGTTTTTCCGCCATTTTTGGTGGACGAAATTAGGTTGGCGTGCTAATATATGTGGGTCAAAAAATAGAGAGGTGATGCAAATGCCCTTTAAGTTTCATGGCGGAGTTCATCCCAACTACATGAAGGCGCCGGATGTCCCGGTGACCGTCATTGCTCCTCCGCCGCAGGTCGTGCTCCCGATGATGCAGCATATCGGCGCACCCTGCAAACCGCTGGTCGCGGTGGGCGATTATGTGAAGATGGGTCAGAAGATCGCTGACAATCCGGCACCCGTCTCCGCTCCCATCCACGCGACGGTCTCCGGTAAGGTGATCGCCATCGAGCCGAGACCCCACCCCCTGGGCGATATGATCCCCGCGATCGTGATCGAAAATGACTTCCAGGACACCCCCTGCACGGATCTCGCGCCCCTGACGCCCGAGCAGCTGAAGGATCCCGAAGCCATCCTTGACCGCATCCGCGAGGCCGGTATCGTCGGTCACGGCGGTGCCATGTTCCCGACCGCGTTCAAGATCCGCGGCGGCCTCGGCAAAGTCGATACCCTCATCATCAACGGCGCAGAGTGCGAGCCGTACCTCAACGGCGACCACCTGACCATGAAGAACCACCCCGAGGAGCTGCTCAAGGGCATCGAGCTGGCGCGCATCGCGTCCGGTCTCGACAAGGCCTACTACGGCATCGAGAAGAACAAGCAGGACGCCATCGACCTGCTCCTGTCCAAAAACCCCGCGCAGTACGGCGTGGAGATCGTGCCGGAGAACGTCAAGTACCCGCAGGGCGCTGAGAAGATGCAGATCAAGGCCATCACGAACCGTGAGGTCAAGCCCGGCGGCCTGCCGTCCGGCGTCGGCTGCAACGTCATCAGCACCCAGACGGCTTACGCCATCTACCGCGCCTGCTACGAAGGCATGCCCAGCATCGAGCGTGTCCTCACCGTTGCCGGCAGCGCCATGGGCGATAAGTCCTACAACCTGCAGTGCCGCTTCGGCACTCCGTTCAGCTACATCGTCGAGCAGTGCGGCGGCTTCGTCGTCGAGCCGAAGAAGATCGTCCTCGGCGGCCCCATGATGGGCCTGATCGCAACGAATCTCGAGGCGCCCAACATTAAGGGCACCGCGGGCATCCTGTTCTTCACCGACAAGGAAGACCGCTCCGTCGAGAATCCGACGTGCATCCACTGCGGCAAGTGCCTGACCGTCTGCCCGATGAAGCTCGAGCCGCTGTACATGTATAAGTACTATCAGAAGCGCGACTTCGAGAATATGCAGAAGTACCACATTCTCGATTGCTTCGAGTGCGGCAGCTGCTCGTACAATTGCCCGGGCCGTCTGCCCCTGACCCATACCTTCAAGACCGCGAAGCTCCTCTTCGCCGCCCGCGCGGCCGAAGAAAAGGCCCGCGCGGAAGCCGCTGCAAAGGAGGCTGAAACGAAATGACACCGAAAGAATATACCTTTGACGCTGCCTATCAGCCTCAGGTTCGCGCCAAGCGCGGCACGCGCGAGATCATGCTCGACGTGATCATCGCCCTGCTCCCGGCGCTGTGCGTCGGCGTGTGGCAGTTCGGCGCGCAGGCGCTCATCCCGCTGGCCGTGTCCATCGTGTCGTGCGTGTTCTTTGAGTGGGCTTACCGCAAGCTCATGAAAAAGCCCGACTCCATCGGCGACCTGTCCGCCGTGGTCACGGGCATCCTGCTCGCGTACACCCTGCCGGCCAACTGCAAGTGGTGGCTGCCGATCATCGGCGCGTTCTTCGCCATCGTGGTCGTCAAGCAGCTCTACGGCGGCATCGGCAAGAACTTCCTCAACCCGGCGCTCGCCGGCCGTGCGTTCCTGCTCGCCTCCTACGCGCTGTTCATGACCACCTGGGTCGTGCCCGGAAGCCTGACGTCCGTCATCGGCGCGGACGCGACCACCATGGCCACCCCGCTCAGCTACATGAAGGCCGGCGAGGCGCTGCCGCAGTACTTCACTTATAAGTCCATGTTCCTCGGCACCATGCCCGGCTGCCTCGGCGAAGTCAGCGCGCTCGCGCTGCTCATCGGCGGCGTGTACCTGCTGTGCCGCAAGGTCATCACCTGGCACATCCCCGTGTCGTTCATCGGCACCGTCGCGCTGCTGACGCTCATCTTCGGAAGCAAAAACGGCGGCGGCTACACCCACGTCGAGTGGATGCTCGACAACCTCCTGTCCGGCGGCCTGCTGCTCGGCGCGTTCTTCATGGCGACCGACTACAGCACCAGCCCCGTCACCGCTCCCGGCCGCATCATCTACGGCGTCGGCTGCGGCGCGCTGACCGTGCTCATCCGCGTGTTCGGCGGCTTCCCGGAGGGCGTTTCCTTTGCCATCCTCATCATGAACTGCTGCGCGTGGATGTTCGACAAGCACACCCAGCGCCGCCAGTTCGGCGTCAGCCGTGAGGACGTCAAGGCCAAGAAGGCCGCTGCAAAGGCTGCGAAGAAAGAAGCAAAGGAGGCTGCTGCAAATGGCTGAAAAGACTGAAAAGAAATCCGGCGGCGGCCAGATCATCAAACTCGCGCTCGTGCTCTTTGCCGTGTCCGCCATCATGGCGCTGGCCCTCGGTCTCGTCAATGAGCTGACGAAGGACACCATCGCCATGCGCGCGGCCGAGACGACCAAGAAAGCATATGCCAACGTCCTCGCGGCTGACGAATACACCGAGCAGGCCGATTTTGAGAACGACGGCACCATCACCAAGCTCAGCACCGCCACCACCGGCGGCCAGCAGGCTGGCTATGTCGCCGAGACCACGTTCTCCGGCGCGCAGGGCATGATCACCATGGTCGTCGGCCTGGACGATGATTATAACTGCACCGGCGTGTACGTCACCAAGCACTCCGAGACCTCCGGCCTCGGCGCCAAGGCGGCGGACACGAACGAAGGCGCCTGGCGCGACAACCTCGTCGGCCAGGGCGACGGTATGAAGCTTGCCAAAGACGGCGGCGACATCACCGCCATCTCCGGCGCGACGATCACGTCCCGCGCCGTCGTTACCGAAGTGCAGACCGTCATCAACGCGGCCAAGTCGCTGGGTTAAGGAGGGCTGAAACATGAATATCAAACAACAGTTCAAGGAAGGCCTCATTACCAATAACCCGGTCCTCGTGCAGCTCATCGGCATGTGCGCCACCATGGCCATCACGACCAGCCTCTTCAACGGCATCGGCATGGGCCTGTCCGTGCTCGTCATTCTGACCTGCTGCAATGTGGTCATTTCCCTCATCCGCAAAGTCATTCCGAACGATATCCGTCTGGCCATCTTCGTGCTGGTCATCGCGGGCTTCGTCACCATCGTTGACTTGCTGCTGCAGGCCTACGTTCCCGCGCTGAGCGCGTCTCTGGGCGTGTTCATCCCGCTGATCGTTGTTAACTGCATCATCATCGGCCGCGCCGAGGCGTTCTGCCAGAAAAACCCCGTCGGCCCGTCGTTCTTCGACGGCATCTTCCAGGGCCTCGGCTACACACTCGTGCTCATCGCCATGTGCGTCATCCGTGAGCTGCTCGGCAAGGGCTCGTTCGGCACCGGCATCATCAACACCATCGACGGTGTCATCGGCACCGGCAACGGCATTCAGATCTTCCCGTCAGAGTACGGCGCGCTCGTGCTCACGCTCCCGATCGGTGGCTTTATCACCCTCGGCTGCCTGATTGCGCTCATGCAGTACGCGCTGCGCAAGTCTGCCGAGAAGAAGGAAGCCAAGGAAAAAGCGCTCGCAGCGCAGGAAAAGGAGGCGGCATAACATGAGTTCTACGACCAGTATTTTTGCCATCATCCTCAGCGCCGTGCTGACGAATAACTTCATCTTCTCGCAGTTCCTCGGCTGCTGCCCGTTCCTCGGCTGCTCGAGCAAGATCGACACCGCCGCCGGCATGGGTCTCGCCGTCACGTTCGTTATGGGCCTGGCGTCCGCCATCTGCTGGCTCGTCAACTGCCTGCTCGTCAAGCTCGGCCTGGGCTTCCTGCAGACGATCGCTTACATCCTCGTCATCGCCGCGCTCGTGCAGTTCATCGAGATGTTCCTCAAAAAGTCCATCCCGTCCCTGTACTCCGCGCTCGGCATCTACCTGCCCCTGATCACCACCAACTGCGCCGTGCTCGGCGTCGTGCTGCTCAACACGCAGTACAGCTTCGGCTTTGTGCAGAGCGTGGTCTACGGTGTGTTCGGCGGCCTCGGCTTCATGCTCGCCATCTGCCTGTTCGCAAGCGTGCGCGAGAAGCTCGAGTTTGCCGACTATCCGGAGAGCTTTGAGGGCTTCCCGATCTGCCTCGTCTCCGCCGGTCTGCTGGCCCTGGCTTTCATGGGCTTCTCCGGCATGAAGATCGGCTAAGGAGGGCTGAAATATGGATTTTACTTTGATTCTCGAAGGGATCGCCGTCCTCGGCATCATGGGCGCTGTTTTCGGCGCGCTGCTGGCGTTCGCCGCTAAAATCTTCCATGTGGAAGTTGACCCCAAGCAGGAGGCCGTGCGTGAGTGCCTCGCCGGCGCCAACTGCGGCGGCTGCGGCTACCCCGGCTGCGACGGCTACGCCGCTGCGGTCGCGGCGGGTCAGGCTCCGGTCAACTGCTGCGTCGCCGGCGGCCAGGAAGCTGCCGACAAGATCGCTGCGATCATGGGCGTCTCCGCCGGTGCGGAGGAGAAGATGGTTGCGTTCGTGCCGTGCTCCGGCGCGGAGGGCGTCGCCGTCAAGCGCTTCAACTACAAAGGACCCCAGGATTGCCAGGCTGCCATGCTGTTCGGCGGCAAGAGCAACAAGGAGTGCCGCTTCGCCTGCATCGGCCTCGGCAACTGCGCCAGAGCCTGCAAGTTCGGCGCGATGCACATCGTCAACGGCGTTGCCAAGGTCGACCGCGACAAGTGCGTCGGCTGCATGGCCTGCGCTGATGCCTGCCCGAAGAAAATCATCGAGAAGGTGCCGTATAAGCAGGCTGTGCTCGTCGGCTGCCGCAATCAGGACAAGGGCGCCGTCACGCGCAAGATCTGCGACGTCGGCTGCATCGGCTGCATGAAGTGCCAGCGCGAGTGCCCGGCAGAAGCCATCAAGATCGAGAACTTCGTGTCCACGATCGACTATGACAAGTGCGTCGGCTGCGGCCACTGCGCCGATATCTGCCCGCGCGGCATCATTAACCTTATGGATCTGGTCAAGCAGTAAGCTGCCGGCCGGTCAAAAAACCAACAGACAGACGGACATTTCGGTGTCCGTCTGTTTTTTTGCGCACAGGAGTGCCGAACGTCCCTTTTCCTGCGGCGCGCGATGTGTTACAATAGAAAAAATACGCGCAAGGAGGCCGCCATGTACCAGACCCGACCCGATGACTACGCTGCGTTCCGATGCCTGGCCGGGGCATGTCCGCAGACGTGCTGCGCCGCGTGGGAGATCGTTGTCGATCCGGACGCGCAGGACGCTTACCTGCGCCTGCAGCATCCGCTGGCGGCAAAGCTGCGGCGCGTGCTGCGCGTAGACAGCGAGGGCGATACGTACTTTGCGCAGACGGACGGGCGCTGCCCGTTTCTGTGTGCCGACGGCCTGTGCGAGCTGCAGCGCACGCTCGGTGAGCAGAGCCTGTGCCGCACGTGCCGGGATTTTCCGCGCTGGGAGGTGCTGCTGTGCGACCGTGTGGAGCAGGGGCTATCACCCGCGTGCCCGGAGGCCGCGCGGCGGCTGCTGGAGCGCTCCGCGCCCCTGCGCTTTGTCTCCGCGCCGCTGCCGGACGACGGGTATGTGCCCGGCGTGCGTGAGCGGCGGCTGACGGCCGCCGTCACGGCGGTACGCGACCGGGTACTTGCGCTGCTGGCGCGGCCGGGGCACACGGCGTATGAAAATCTCGCGGCCGCGCGCGCTTTCGCGTGCGCAGCGCAGCGCCTGCTCGACCGGCACCGCATCGCGGCGCTGGCCGCCGGGGATGTGCCGGGGGTGACGGGCGATGCAGCGCCGGAGCCCATGCTGCCGGCGGCGCTGACGGCGGCGTTCGTGTCCCCGGAGCCGCTCGATGCCCGCTGGCCGGAGCTGCTGCGGCGCGCGGCAGCGCTCCCTGCCTGCCCGCCGCCCAGAATGACGCCCGTGCAGCAGACATGCCTCGCGCAGACGATCGTCTGGCGGCACGGCATGGACGCGCTCGACGACCGTGACGTGGTCTTTCCCGTGCGGTATGCCGCGGCGACGCTGCGGCTGCTCGACTGTCTGGCGGCGGTGAGCGGCTGCACGGACGCGCAGCTCGTCGTGCTCGTCACGCGCGAGGTGGAAAATGACCCCGAAGCCCTGTCCCGGCTGCGCGCCGGGCTGCAGATAGAACCAAAAATGAATGCTCAGGAGGCACTCGACCATGAAAAAATGTGACTGCAAGATCATGAACACCCTCGGCAAGTACCAGAAAATCTGGCCGTGGATCGGCGTGGCGGGTTACGACATCGACGGCGCGGAGGCCGTGCTCAAGCACACGAAGTGGGGCAAAGCACACTACAAGTTGCGCATGCTCATCCACGGCGCGGGCGCGGGGCTGCTGTGCCTCGGCGCGGGCGTACACACGGTGCAGGCGTTTGCAACGGGCAAGACGGACGTGCCCGCCGTCGTCAGCGGGTCGGTCATCGGCGCGGGCATCCTCGGCCTGAACTACACGCACGCCGCGGCCAAGAAAATCGGCCCGAAGCAGGCGCGCGTCATGCACCGCGTGTTCTGCGGCGTGACGGGCCTCGGCATGGCGATGCACGTATTTGCCGTCAAGCAGCCGAAGGAGTAAGATACGCGGGGAAGAAAGCAGACCGCAGCCGCAGCGGAACTGACCGCTGCGGCTGCGGTTGTGCTGCGCGCGGATGTGTGGTAAGATGAGACACAGTGCGCCGGGAGGCGGAATTTACGGGAGGAATGACCATGACTGAGAAGGAGAAAATGCTGCGCGGGATGCTGTATGACGCCGACGACAGCGCGCTCTGCGCCGACCGTGTGCGGGCCAAGGAGCTGTGCCATGCCTACAATCAGCTGCGGCCCTCGGACGCGGCCGGGATGCGGGAGCTCCTCCGGCAGCTTCTGGGGAAAACGGGCGAGACGTTTTGCGTGACGGCCCCGTTCTGGTGCGATTACGGCTACAACATCCGGCTCGGGGAGTACTTTTACGCCAACCACAATCTCGTCATTCTCGACTGCGCCGCGGTGACGTTCGGCGAGCACGTGTTCGTGGCGCCAAACTGCGGGTTTTACACGGCCGGCCACCCGATCGACGCCGAGTGCCGCGAGCGGGGGCTGGAGTATGCTTACCCAATCACCGTGGGCGATCATGTGTGGATCGGCGGCGGTGTGCAGGTCATGCCCGGCGTCACGATCGGGAGCAATGTCGTGATCGGGGGCGGCAGCGTCGTCGTCAAAGACATTCCGAGCGATTCGGTCGCTGTCGGCAATCCGTGCAGGGTCATTCGGCCGATCACGGAGGCGGACAAACAGACCTGCTGGGACAGATAGCGCGCGGCTGCATGGCAAGAGGAACGCAGGACGCAAATCAAAATGCAGAGGCCAGACAAAATGCAAAAAGAAAAGCGGTTTGAGATCGTATATCAGGAAGGCGGCTTTATGAGCGCAAAAACGATCTATGTGGACAAAGAGACCGGTGTGAATTATCTCTTTATCGTCAGCGGATATGCGGGCGGATTGACGCCGCTGCTGGATGCAGAGGGGAAACCCGTCGTCACCAAAGAAACGGCTGACTGAGAAGATCGCGCTTTCTTGTCCGGCGCGAAGCGGCGCTTTGATCGTGCGTACACAAAACCCCCGCCCCTCACAGGACAGACCTGCCGAGGCACGGCGTGACCATTCGGTCACGCCGGGCGGGGGTTTCTTTGATGGGCCGGGGCTCACCCGGTGGTGACATAGCTGCCGGATTCCGGCGCCTTGGCGAGAAACGGCACGAAGCGCGTCGCGGCGTCAAAGCTGCTGTCGGCCGCGATGGCGCTCTGGAGCGTGGCGACGTTATCGGCCGAGGCGAACACGCACACGCGGTCAAACAGCTTCGGGAACACTGCCATGTCCTGCCCGGACTGCGCGGCCCTGCTTTGCAGGATGGAGTCCGCGCTCACGACGGCGCTCACGCGCAGGCCCGTGGCGGTCAGGTTCGCGCGCAGGTACTTTGCCAGCGACACGACCGCGTCCGTGCGCGAGGGCGTGCCGCTCTGGGACGCATATTTGACCTCCGTGTCGGACAGCGGCTGCTGCAGGTACGAGAACGCGACCTCGTCAAAGCCCAGGTCGTGCAGCTCCTTGCAGAGGCTGACGAGGTAGGTGCGGATGAACGTGTTGTACGGGTCGACCCAGCCGCCGGAGCTGTCGGTGTACGCGCTGCCGGACGCGGTCTGCAGCGCGGTGGCGGCGTAGCGTTCGGCCATGAGCGTGTCGACGCACGTGCTCACGACGGCGACGAGGTAGATGTTCTGCCCCTTGACGGTCTGGATCGCGTCGGCAAGCTCGGCCGTGCCGTTGACGCCGTAGGCCGCGGCGTCCGAGACGCCGGACTTCCAGCTCAGCGTGCCGCCGGGGGCTTTCATCTGCAGCACGAGGGCGTTGCCGCCCGCCGCCTTCACGGCGGAGGCCGCGCGCGTGAGCCCGTCGGGCGTGATCTTGTCGGCCGTCAGATACTGCCCGTGCAGCTCGGTGAGGCTCTTGCCCGCGTCGGAGACGATGCCGGAATAATCCGGGTCCTCGAGCACGAGCTCGGTGTCGACCGTCTCGGGCTGGCCGCTCTCGGTGACGGGGGCGGCCGTCTCCATGATGGGGAAGACGACGTGCAGAGAGCCGTCGCTGTCATAGACAATGTATTTCTGGCCGGCGAAGAACAAAATCACCGCCAGCACGATCAGCCCGGCGAGGATCCACAAGATCACCGGCCAGGCCTTGCCCCGGCTGCGCCGGGCGCGGTAAACGTCGTTGCGATGGGCGCGCATCGGCACACCTCCTTTGGGTCAGGCGGCGTCAGCCGCGGTTTTCAATGTCGCTGATGAGGGCGATGCGGCGCGCGTGGCGGCCGCCCTCAAACTCGGTGTTGAGGAACGTGTCTACGATCTTGAGCGCGAGGCCCGGGCCGAGCACGCGCGCGCCCATAGCGAGAATGTTCGCATCGTTGTGGCGGCGGGTCATCTCGGCGGAGTAGCAGTCGCCGCACAGGGCGGCGCGGATGCCCTTGACCTTGTTGGCGGAGATGGAGATGCCGATGCCGGTGCCGCAGATGAGGATGCCGCGCTCGCACTCCCCGCCCGCGACGGCGCGGGCCACGGCCTCGCCGTAGATGGGGTAGTCGCAGCTCTCTTCGCTGTACGTGCCGAAGTCCTTGTAGGCAAGGCCCAGCTCGTCGAGATGGCGCATGACCTCCTGCTTGAGGGCAAAACCGCCGTGGTCACATCCGATCGCAATCATAAACAATACCTCGATTTCTGTAATTTCCCCGGCGTTAAAACGGCCAGTCCGGGAGCCATTTGAGCACATTCCATGCATAGTCGCGCGGGATCGTCACGCCCGTGAGCACGGGGAAAAACAGCGCGAAGAGCACGCCGTTTGCCGCCGTGAAGGCATACACGATGCCGAGATAGCCGCGCTGCCGCAGCCGGTCGAACACGTACCCGAGCGCGAGCACGAGAAAGAGCGTCGCCGCGAAGTAGTGGTATTCGAACGTCAGGCGTGAGATGAACACCCACGGCAGCACCTGCGCCAGATAGCCGACGAGGAGAAACAGCGCCGTGCGGTCGCGCTTCGCCGCGCGGTATGCGAGCACCGGCAGCGCCAGCAGCCCGCCCCAGCACAGCAGGGGATTGACGAACGCGCCGATGGTCGACACCGTCCCGTCGCCATACGACAGGTAGTAGAGGATCGGCCGCAGGTCGAGCAGCCACTGCCACCAGCGCGAGGAATACGGATGCGTGGCGACAAGGCCGGAATGATAGGTAAACATGAAGCGCTGGTTTTCCAGCACGATGGCGGCGTATTCGCGCGTGAAGTACATGCCCGCGCCGTGCAGGCCGCGCGCCGCGCCGTAGGGGTAATAGCTCGCGTAATAGATCATGCCCGGCACGAGCACGAAAAACACGAGGCAGAAGCCGATGTTGCCGAGCAGGCGGCGGAGATACCGGCGGCCGTCACCGTCCCGGTGCGCCTGCACACCGGCAAAGATCCAGTGCAGCACCCAGAGCACGCCGAGGCCCGCCCCGGCATAGAGACACGTCCACTTCGTGGCTGCGCCGATGCCGAACGTGACGCCGCAGGCGGCGAGGTGACGCAGCCGCCCCTCCGTGAAGTACCGGTACAAAAACAGGTACATGAGCAGGATGAAAAACGTCGCAAAGCTGTCGATCGTCGCAATGCGCGTCTGCGTCAGGTGCATGAAGTCGAACGCCAGCAGCGCCGCGCCGCACAGGGCCACGCGGTCGTCGCGGAACATCCGGCGCAGCAGATCCCACATCAGCGGCAGCATGGCCACGCCGAAGAGCGTGCCCATGAAGCGCCAGCCGAACGGCGTCATGCCGAAGAGCACGATGCCGAGCGAGAGGATCTCCTTGCCGAGCGGCGGGTGCGAGACTTCATACGGATACACGCCGCGCAGGTGCTCATAGGCCGTGCGCGCGTGGTAGATCTCATCAAAATACGTGCTGTTGTAGTACGTGGACGCGGCGGGCACGGTGTCCGCTTCGTCGCAGAGCGCGTCCGCGCTCGCAGGGCCGGTGATGGCGCGCACGCCGATGCGGCTGCCCTGCGGGTCGTAGAGTGCGAGCTCGCCGAGCTCCATGTGCGCGCTCGCCGTGATGCGCACATAGGCCGCCGCTGCGGGCGCGGTGTCGGCCATTTCCGGCTGAAGCCACTTGAAGAGGTCGGCGTAGCCCTGCGGCATCGTGCCGGCGGGCGTGAAGGTCACGCCGTCGGTCGAATAGGCGAGGGTGTATTCGCCGGTCGACAAACCGGGGTAGTACCACACGGCGAAAATTTCACTCTCGCGCTCGAGCGCGAGCACGGCGGATTCCCCTGCCTCGAACGAGCAGAACTGCTGCGGGTCGCGCGCAGAGCCGAGGCCAAAGAACGCTGCGACGGCGTACACCGCCGTCAGCGCCGCGATGCCAAGCCCGCCGCGGCGGCCCGTGCGCCGGGGGATAGGGCCGCGTGCGGGCAAAACCAGATGCGCCAGCAGCGTGAGCGTGAGCGTGATGGCGGCTGCGAGCAGAATGTACCGGAGCGCTGCCATACGCTGCCCCTCCCTTCGCCGGAATGCCGGATGGTCTATATTATAGTACAGCGCGGCGGCTCTGTCCAGAAAAGAATCCGCCGGAGGGGCGGCAGCACTTGACAACTGTCCGGAATAAAGTTAGAATAATGTGATTATATTTTTGGCGGCGGATGGAGCGCCGACACGAATATCGTTATGTTCCCGGCGGGTGCGCTTGATGGCCCGCCTTTTCCAACTTGAAAAAATATCGTAGAAAAAATCTGAAGAAACGGAGGATCACAATTTCATATGTCGTTACCAATAGCACTCGGTTGTATCATCGCAGCGCTTGTGGTTGGTTGTATCCTTGGCGGACTTTACCGCAAAAAGGTCTCGGAGCGCGAGATTGGCAGTGCGGAAGAGAAGGCCAAGCAGATCATAAATGATGCCTATAAGAGTGCCGAGAGCAAGCGGCGCGAGACCCTGCTCGAGGCCAAGGAAGAGATCCACAAGAGCCGGACGGAGTACGAACGCGAGGTCAAGGAACGCCGCGCGGAGCTGCAGAAGCAGGAGCGCCGCCTCCAGCAGAAGGAGGAGACCCTCGACCGCAAAACGGACACGCTCGACAAAAAGACGGACGCCCTCAACCAGAAGATCGCCGCGATCGACACCAAGCAGAATGAGATCAATCAGCTCAAAAAGACCCAGATGGAGCTGCTCGAGAAGATCTCCGGCTATACGGTCGAGGAGGCCAAGGCCTTCCTCATCAACAGCCTGAAGGACGACGTCGTGCATGAGCAGGCGCTCATGGTCAAGGAGGTCGAGGCCCAGTACAAGGATGAGGCCGATACCCGCGCCCGCGAGATCATCGCCACCGCCATCCAGCGCTGCGCCGCCGACCATGCCAGCGAAGTGACCGTGTCGGTCGTGCCGCTGCCGAACGACGAGATGAAGGGCCGCATCATCGGCCGCGAGGGCCGCAACATCCGCGCCATCGAGACGCTCACCGGCTGCGACCTCATCATCGACGACACGCCCGAGGCCATCACGCTCTCGAGCTTCGACCCCGTGCGGCGCGAAGTCGCGCGCATCGCGCTCGAAAAGCTCATTCAGGACGGCCGCATTCACCCCGCCCGCATCGAGGAAATGGTCGCCAAGGCCCAGAAGGAGGTCAACGCCACCATTAAGGCCGAGGGCGAGCGCGCCGTTTTCGAGACGAACATCCACGGCCTGCATCCCGAGCTCATCAAGCTGCTCGGCCGCATGAAGTACCGCACCAGTTACGGCCAGAATGTGCTCAACCACTCCATCGAGGTTTCGCACATTGCCGGCCTGCTCGCTGCCGAGCTCGGCGTCGACGTGGCCACCGCCAAGCGCGCCGGCCTCCTGCACGATATCGGCAAGGCCATCGACCACGAGGTCGAGGGCAGCCACGTGACCATCGGCGTCAACATCGCCCGCAAGTACAAGGAGTCGGAGGAAGTCATCCACGCCATCGAGGCCCACCACGGCGACGTGGAGGCCCACACCGTCGTCGCCTGCCTCGTTCAGGCGGCCGACGCCATCTCCGCTGCGCGCCCCGGCGCCCGGCGCGAGAACATCGAGAACTATGTCAAGCGTCTCGAAAAGCTCGAGGAAGTCACCAAGAGCTTCCCCGGCATCGCCAACTGCTTTGCCATTCAGGCCGGCCGCGAGATCCGCATCATGGTCAAGCCCGAGGAGGTCTCGGAGGATCAGATGGTGCTGCTCGCGCGCGACATCGCCAAGAAGATCGAGGACGAGCTGACCTACCCCGGCCAGATCAAGGTCAATCTCCTGCGCGAGACCAAGGCCATCGACTACGCGAAGTAAACCAAAGCACAAATAAAACGCCCGCCGGAAAACCGGCGGGCGTTCGTGCATTTGCTGCCTTTTGGCGGCGGTGGGCGCAAGTGCCGGTTTTGCGACAGATGCATCAAAAAATGCATAAAAAACGAATCTGTTACAAAAAGGAAAGAAATACTTGACAAAATTCGCCGATTTATGGTAACATTTCGTTGGAACTGATAAAAATTGTTCCAAAACACGAAAGGAGAGTAAAATTCATGATTTGGGATTGCCCGTTTTGCTTCCTCGGATGGCTGCATGATCAGTGGGGCTGGGACCCCGAAATGGCCGAGAAGTTCAGATCCATGTGCCCGAACAAGTAATTCATTTTTTGTGTGCTGTTAACCGGTAGCACGCAGCCAGCCCGCCCGGGGCTGAGCCAACCTTACGAGGCCTGACGCTTTGCGTCAGGCTTTGTTTTTTTGCCCGGGTTTGACAGCCTGCGCTGGGGGCGCTTTACGCTTCGGTGGGATGAAATTCGTACATATGGCTTTGGCGTGAATTCATTTTCGTACATGTCTGCATCATTTTTGCATTTCTCACGGAACGAGGTGGAGTATGTGCCGAAAAACGGCATGGAGCTGCTGCGGATCGGCCGTGACCGGATCATTTTTCAGTATCGGGAGTCCATCTGGGCGGCGCTGACGGAGTATATGCCGAAGGACATGATCAAGCGGCTGGACGATGTGATCCGCAATGAACGCGGCGGGCATTTCCGGCGCAGGTCCGGCGCGTGAGCGGGCGAGCCTGCTGCACCGTGGATAGAGAAGAAAGCAGACAGCAAAAAATCCGGCGCCCGCATCGCGGGCGTCGGATCTTGCTTTGTCTGTTATTTTGCAGGGGCAGGGGAGAATCAGTACATACCACCCATGTCCGGGGCAGCCGGGGCGGCCGGAGCGGCCTTCTCGGGCAGGTCGGCCACGAGGGACTCGGTGGTCAGGACCATGGAGGAGACGGACGCGGCGTTCTCGAGCGCGCTGCGGCAGACCTTGGTCGGGTCGACGATGCCGTTTTCGATCATGTCGCCGAAGGTGTCGTGCGCGGCGTCGTAGCCGTAGTTGACGCTCTTGCTCTTGCTGACCTTGTCGAGGATGACCGCACCCTCAACACCGGCGTTGGCCGCGATCTGGCAGATCGGGGCGCGCAGAGCGGCTGCGATGATGTTCGCGCCGGTCTTCTCATCGCCGGAGAGCTTGGCAGCGGTCGCCTGTGCGGCCTTGCTGGCCACGACATACGCCGTGCCGCCGCCGGCCACGATGCCCTCTTCGACGGCTGCGCGGGTCGCGTTGAGCGCGTCCTCGATGCGCAGCTTCTTTTCCTTCATCTCGGTCTCGGTCGCAGCGCCGACCTTGATGACCGCAACACCGCCGGACAGCTTTGCCAGGCGCTCCTGCAGCTTCTCCTTGTCGTACTCGGAGGTCGTCGTCTCGATCTGGGCGCGGATCTGCGCGATGCGGCCCTGAATGTCGTCCTTGGCCCCGGCACCCTCGACGATGGTCGTGGTCTCCTTCGTGACCTTGACCTGACGCGCGCGGCCCAGCTGAGCCAGCGTGGTGTCCTTGAGCTCCATGCCGAGGTCGGTCGAGATGACCTGGCCGCCGGTCAGGATGGCGATATCCTGCAGCATTTCCTTGCGGCGGTCGCCGAAGCCGGGGGCCTTGACGCACACGCAGGTGAACGTGCCGCGCAGCTTGTTGAGGATGATGGTGGCCAGCGCCTCGCCCTCGATGTCGTCGGCGATGATGACGAGCTTCTTGCCCGCGTTCAGCACGGCCTCGAGCACCGGCAGGATCTCCTGAATGTTCGAGATCTTCTTGTCCGTGATGAGGATGAGCGCGTCGTCAATGACGGCCTCCATCTTGTCGTTATCCGTGACCATATACGGGGTGACATAGCCGCGGTCGAACTGCATGCCCTCGACGACCTCGGAATAGGTCTCGGCGGTCTTGCTCTCCTCGACGGTGATGACGCCGTTCTGGCTGACCTTCTCCATCGCCTCGGCGATGAGCTTGCCGATGTGCTCGTCACTGGAAGAGATCGCGCCGACACGCGCGATGTCGCCGCTGCCGCTCACGGGCTGGGAGTTGGTGCGGATGGCATCGACAGCCGCTTCGGTCGCCTTCTGGATGCCGCGGCGCATGACCATCGGATTGGCGCCGGCGGCCAGGTTCTTCAGACCCTCGCGGATCATCGCCTGCGCCAGAACGGTGGCGGAGGTGGTGCCGTCGCCCGCGACGTCGTTGGTCTTGGTGCTCACTTCGCGGATGAGCTGCGCGCCCATGTTCTCAAACGGGTCCTCGAGCTCGATCTCTTTTGCGATCGTCACGCCGTCGTTCGTGATCAGCGGAGCGCCGAACTTCTTGCCCAGCACCACGTTGCGGCCCTTGGGGCCGAGGGTGATCTTGACGGTATCTGCAAGCTGATCCACGCCGCGCTGCAGCGCCTTGCGTGCTTCTTCACCATAAATGATCTGTTTTGCCATAATGATAGCCTCCTAAAATCAAAGCGGTTGGATTACTCAACGACAGCCAGAATGTCGCCCTGACGCACGATGGAATATTCCTCGCCGTCCACTTTCACGGTGGTGCCGGAGTACTTGCCGACGATCACGCGGTCGCCCGCGGCCACGGTCATCTTCACTTCGTTGCCGTCCACCATGCCGCCCGGGCCGACTTCGACGACCTCGAACATCTCGGGCTTCTCCTGCGCGGATGCTGCCAGGATCAGGCCGCTCTTGGTCTTTTCCTCTGCCTTGAACTGCTTGAGGATCACACGGTCTGCCAACGGTTTGAGTTTCATAATCTATATGCCTCCTAATATTGAATACAAAAAAGCGATGCGTTAGCACTCAATTCCTCGGAGTGCTAACGCATCATACTATACCACAATTTTTCGGATTATCAAGCCCCTGGCGAAATTTTTTTGTAAACGTTTTGTGACCGCGTTTTTTCGTCAGGCGTGGACAAATTCGCGCGTCTCGTGGCCGCCCGTGGTCTCGGGGTGGAAGAAGGCCATGTTCGCCGGCACGAGGAAGTTCACGCCGCCGGGGATGAGGTCGAAGTTTACGTGCTTGCTCCAGAGCGCCTCACCGTCGATGTTCACGACGAGATCCTGCTCGCTGTCGATCTCGAGATGACCGCCCTCGAGATGGGTGATGAATTTTTCCAACTCACGGTAGCGGCCCTTGGCGTACTTGCCGACGAGCCGGATGAACTGCAGGCGCGACACGTCGCGCACGACGAGAAACTCCAGCTTGCCGTTATCGGGCCGGGAGTCGGTGATGGGGTTGAAGCCGCCGCCGTAGAACCGGCCGTTGCACGCGCAGATGAGCGACGTGCCGCCGCTGTAGTCTATGCCGCAGCCGCGCACGGTCAGCGGCTGGGCGATGCCCTTGAAGAGGTTGGCCACGGCGGACAGCACATAGCTGTCGTGATACTGGTGCACCTCGGTGCCGATGCGCGCGTCGATGCCGACGGAGCAGATGTTGACCGCGTAGCGCCCGCAGCACTCCATCACGTCGAGCGGACGCACTTCGCCGCGCACGAGATCGCTCAGGTCGAAAAAGCGATCCTTTTCCTCGCCGAACATTTTGATGAAGTCGTTGCCCGTGCCGCAGGGGAAGTGGGTCACGGCGACGTTATCGTGCCCGACGGCGCCGTTGACGCACTCGTTGAGCGTGCCGTCGCCGCCGCAGGCATATACCCGCAGCTCCTCGCCGGAAGCGGCCTCGGCCTTGATCTTCGCGCACGCATCCATGGGCGCGGTCGTGATGTAGACCTCATAGGCGTCCGCGCTGCCCTCGAGCGCGAGGCGCGCCTGCTCGGCCACGTATTCATGCCGGTCCTTGCCGCCGGCGACGGGGTTGACGATGAACAGATGTTTCATAGCTCCATTCCTGCACTTTCGACAAAATAATACCATTACTATACCCCGGTCGGCGGGGACGCGCAAGAGGGGAATCGTGAATATTTGCGATTTTTTAACTACCGGTGTGAAATATATGCGGCCGTGCGTCGGATATGCGGCTTCACACGTCTTTCGTGTACTGGAACAGGTCGCAGCGGAGCGTGCCGTTGTAGAGCTTGCGCTTCTTGTCCGCCGGGCGGCCGAACGCGCGCTCAAACTCCGTGTGCGAGCTCAGCAGGTAGAGCCGCCAGTGCTCCGTTTTGGCATAGGCCGCGCCGAAGGCGGTGTAGAGCGCCTCGGCCTCGCGCTTTTCCATCAGGCGCTCGCCGTAGGGCGGATTCGTGACGATGACGCCGCGGTCGGTTGTGCGGTCAAATTCCCGCGCATCCGCCACCGCGAAGGTGATGCAGTCGTCCACGCCGGCGCGGCGGGCATTGTCGCGCGCCATGGCGACGGCGCGGGGGTCGATATCCGAGGCAAAGATGTGATACTCGCCGTGAAACTCGCGTGCGCGCGCTTCCTCGCGCGCCTGCGGCCAGACCCCGGCCGGCAGCCACGCCCACTGCATGGCCGCAAAGTCGCGGCTCAGCCCCGGTGCGCGGCCCTTGGCGGCCAGCGCCGCCTCGATGGCGATCGTGCCGCTGCCGCAAAACGGGTCGCAGAAATCGCCCCGGCCGCGGTAGCCCGCGATGTCCACGAGCGCGGCGGCCAGCGTCTCGCGCAGGGGCGCGGCCACGTGCGCCGGACGGTAGCCGCGCTTGTGCAGCGGCGTGCCGGTCGTGTCGAGATAGAGCGTGGCCGTGTCGTGCACGAGCGAAAACTGGATCTGATACAGGGCGCCGGTCTCGGCAAACCACGTCACATGATAGCGCTGCTTGAGCGACTCGACGACGGCTTTTTTGATGATCTTCTGGCAGTCGGGCACGGAGTGCAGCGCCGACTCCAGACTGTAGCCCTTGACGGGGAAGGCCGCGTCCGCGGGCAGGTACTGTGCCCACGGCAGGGCCTTCACGCCCTCGAAGAGCGCGTCAAACGTCGGGGCGGGGAAGCTGCCCAGCTCGAGCAGCACGCGCTCGCCGAAGCGGCAGCGGAGGTTCATGCGCGCGATGTCCGCGTCCGTGCCCGTGCAGCGCACGCGGCCGTTTTCGGGCATGACGCTGCGCAGGCCCATATGGCGCAGCTCGTTGCCGAGCGGGCCCTCGAGCCCGAACAGGCACGGCACGCACAGTTTGTGCTCAGGCATCGGGCGTGTCCTCGGTTTCGTCAGATTTTTCAGGCTCGGCCGGGGTTTCCGGGGCTTCCGGTTCGGCCGGGGTTTCCGCTTCCGGCTTGGCCTCGGGCGTTTCCTCCGGAGCGGTCTCCGGCTCGGCTGCGGCCTCCGGGGTCTCCTCCGGTGTGGTTTCCGGGTCGGCCGGGGTCTCGGGCGTCATGTCCACGAGCTCGAACGTGATGTCCGGCAGCTTCTGCTCGTCATACTTGCCGCAGAGGATGCGGATGAACACGACGATGGCATAGATCAGGCAGGCGACGGCCGCGACCGTCAGCCCCTCGACCCAGCCCTGCGGGATGCTGCCGACGTAGTCCACGCGCACGATGGCGTCGGGCAGGTAGTCGGCCGCGTCGTCACTGTCGCCGATCGCGCCGATCTTCTGCAGATAGTCATGGTTGTCCGTGTACCAACTGTAGATCTCGGACGAGACGGCCTCCGGCATGGCCTTGACCGTGCCGGTGACGCGGATGAAGCTGTCGATGGAGTAGCTCTGGCCCTGCAGGACGCTGGTGGTCGCATCGGCAATGGTCTTGACCGAGGCGTCCCACCGCGCGGGGAAGCGGAAGGCTACGAGCTGCCCGCCGATGGGCACGACGGCGTACTGCGCGCTGCCGCCGGCGGGGTCTTCGAACGTGTCGAGGATGAAGATGATGTCGTGCTGCACGAACGTGCCGGGGTCGGCGTCGAACGTGCCTTCGATACTCTGCGCGCCCTTAGCGATACGGAACACGCCGAAGCCGGAGGCCGCCAGCAGCACCACGGCCGCCAGCACGCCCGCGATGCCGCGCCAGAGCGCGTGACGCCAGCGTGCGCCATGCTCGGCCTTCTGCGCGGGGGCGGCTGTTTCCGGGGCCTCTGGGGCCTTCGGTGCTTCCGTGCCTTCCGGAGCCGGTGCGGTTTCCGGCTGGGTAGTCTGTTCGATGTTTGTGGTTTCCGGCGCGGCCGTATCGGGGGCCTGCTGAGCCGGGGTCTTGTTTTCGTCCATGAGGAACTCCTTTCTCAGATCGTGGCGGCGGTGTCAAGCATGGCGTCGAGCACGCAGCAGGCGAGCGCGGCCTCCATGACCGGGATCGCCCGCGGGGCGAGGCACGGGTCGTGCCGGCCGTTGATGCGCAGCGGCGTCTCTTCCATTGTGGCCAGGTCGACCGACGGCTGCTCGCACGCGATCGATGGCGTCGGCCGCAGGGCCATGCGCACGACGAGCGGCATGCCGTTGGTGATGCCGCCGTTGATGCCGCCGGCATTGTTCGAGGCCATGGTGATGTGCCCGTTTTTCAGGCGGATGGGGTCGTTGGCTTCGCTGCCGCGCATTTCGGCGAGGGCGAAGCCGCGGCCGAACTCCACGCCCTTCACGCCGGGGATGGCATAGAGCATGCCGGCGATGCGGCTCTCCATGCCGCCGAAGAGCAGCCCGCCGACGCCGGCGGGTACGCCCGTGACGACGCACTCGAGCTCGCTGCCGACGGAGTCGCCGGCGCTGCGCGCGTCGAGAATGGCGCGCTTCATGTCAAAGTTCAGCTCCCTGCCCGTCGCCTGGCCGACGCGCACGGCGTTGGCCGTGATCGTGATGCCGCGGCGCTCGAGGATCTGCCGGCAGACTGCTCCGGCGAACACGAGGCAGGCCGTGAGCCGGCCGCTGAACGGGCCGCCGCCGCGCAGGTCGGCGTGGCCGCCGAAGCGCACGGTCGCGGCGTAGTCCGCGTGGCTCGGGCGCGGGATCTCCGGGTGGTAGGCCGCACTGTTCTGGTCCTTGTTGCGGAAGATGGCCGAGATCGGCGCGCCGGTCGTCACGCCGTTGAGGATGCCGCTCATCACGAGCGGATCGTCCGTCTCTGAGCGGTGGGTCGTCAGGTCGGACGAGCCGGGGGCGCGCCGGCGCATCTGGATGCGCACGGCGTCCATGTCGATGGCCTCGCCGGCCGGGACACCGTCGAGCACGACGCCGATCGCCGGGCCGTGCGACTCGCCGAAGATCGTCACTTTTACGCGTTCGCCATAGGTATTCATGCGTTTGCCTCGCTGTTCGTTCAAAATAAAGGATACAGATAACCATACAACATTTTTCCGGTCTTGTAAATGCCTTTTGCGTGCGCGCGGGGGTCATGGGCGCGCGGATTTTACAGATTGGACATGAAAACGCCGTGCCGGTTGCTTTATAATAAGAACAAATTGTGAAAATGATACCCGGCGCGCAAGTGCGCCGGCGAAGGAGGCAATATCACATGAGCCAGAAAGTGCTCGTCGTGGAGGACGATAACAACATCGCAGAGCTGCTGCGTCTGTACCTGCAGAAGGACGGGTTTGAGGTCTCGCACGCGGCCGACGGCGGCAAGGCCGTCGAGATGGCCAAGGAGATCCAGCCCGACCTCGTGCTGCTCGATATCATGCTGCCCGTCATGGACGGCTGGCAGGTCTGCCGCGAGCTGCGCAAGACCATGAAAATGCCCATCATCATGCTCACCGCCAAGGGCGAGACCGAGGACAAGGTCTCCGGCCTGGAGATGGGCGCGGACGACTACATCGTCAAGCCCTTCGAGGTCAAGGAGCTGCTCGCGCGCGTGCACGCCGTGCTGCGCCGCACCGGCGACGACGGCAAGCCCAAGAGCAAGAAGCTCACGTTCGACAAGCTCGTCATCAACCTCGACTCCTATGAGCTGATCGTCGACGGCAAGAAGATCGATACGCCGCCCAAGGAGATGGAGCTGCTGTACCACCTCGCGGCGACGCCCAACCGCGTCTACACCCGCAACCAGCTGCTCGACGAGGTGTGGGGCTTTGACTACTTCGGCGACAGCCGCACCGTCGACGTGCACATCAAGCGCCTGCGCGAGAAGCTCGAGGGCGTGTCCGACAAGTGGGCGCTCAAGACCGTCTGGGGCGTGGGCTATAAGTTCGAAGCGGAAGAGACGTAAGTGAAGAGTATTTATTTCAAAAACTTCGCCGCGACCGCCGTCATGGTCATGTTCAGCTTCCTCATCCTCGGCACGGCGTTCGTGTTCCTCGGCCGCAGCTATGTCATCAGCGAATACCGCGACAACATGGTCTCCAACGCCGAGGAGGTCAGCCACGCCGCGCAGGCGCTCGTGCGCGACGGTGAGCTCTCCAACTGGGACCTGCGTATGGTCATCAGCACCCTTGCACAATCGACCGGTAACCACATCTTCATCACGGACACCGACGGGACGATCGTGTCCTGCTCGTGCCGCAACATCGCCTGCGAGCACCTCGGCCGCTCGGTCGGCTCGGCGCAGCTGACGCAGCTGCGCAGCGACGGCAAGTTCAACCTCATCACGAACCTCGGCGGGTTTTATGCCTCGCCGCACTACGTCGTCGCGCAGCCAATCACCATCGGCACGGACGCGCGCGTGATCGGCTACGTGTTCGTGGCCACGAACAGCGCCACGATCATCGACGGCTGGCGAACGTTCGTGTGGGTGTTTCTCGCCGCGTCTGCCGCCGTGATGATGATCGCGCTGCTGCTCTCGCTCGTGACGAGCAAGCGCATGGCTCAGCCGCTCGACGAGATGGCCGTCGCGGCCAAGAAGTTCGCCCACGGCGACTTTTCCGCCCGCGTCACGGACGACGGACGCACCGACGAGGTCGGCGCGCTCATCTCGGCCTTCAACACCATGGCCGACTCCCTTGAGACGAGCGAGCAGCGCCGCAACGCCTTCATCGCCAACGTCTCGCACGAGCTCAAGACCCCCATGACCACCATCGCCGGCTTTGCCGACGGTATTCTCGACGGCACGATCCCCAAGGATCAGGAGGACAAGTACCTCGCCACCATCGCCGACGAGACGCGCCGGCTCTCGCGCCTCGTGCGCAGCATGCTCGACATGTCGCGCCTTGAGAGCACGGGCGAGGATCTGACGCGCCGGCGCGAGTTTGACATCTCGGAGAAGATCGTCAGCACCATGCTCAGCTTTGAGGCGCGCGCCAACGACAAGCAGCTCGATGTGGACCTCCAGCTGCCTGAGGACTCCATGCAGGTGCTCGCAGACCCGGACGCCATCACGCGCGTGCTCTATAACCTGATGGACAACGCCGTCAAGTTCGCCGCGCCCGGCAGCACGCTGTGCGTCTCGCTCTGGAAGTCGGAGGGCAAGGCCTACGTCTCCGTGCGCGACCACGGCGAGACCATCCCGCCCGACGACCTGACGTTCATCTTCGACCGCTTCCACAAGTCCGACCGCAGCCGCAGCCTCGACCGCGACGGCGTGGGGCTCGGATTGTATCTGGTCAAGAGCATCCTCGACGCGCACGGCGAGGACATCGCCGTCACGAGCCGCGACGGGGTGACGGAGTTCGTGTTCACGCTCACGCTTGCAAAGCCCGCGCCCAAGCCCACCGCCAAGCCCGAGAGCACCGGCCGCCGGGGCGGGCGCAAGAGTTCATGATTTGTTCGCGGAATTCATAAAATGTTTGTTTTCCATTCATAAGCAGCACAAAATCACGTGCTATCATCAAATCGTTCCTTGGGAGGGACACCACAATGTACGACAACGTCCGCAAACCGGAGTCCGACTGGTATGAGGCCGGCTACACCGCGCCCCGCACCGATACCGCAGGCACCGGCTGCTACGACTCCTACTGGAGCCCGTCGCAGGCCGCCGCGCCGAAGAAAAAGCCCCATCAGGGGCTGAAGATCACGATGATCATCCTCGGCGTGCTCGTACTCATCATCGCGTCCTGCTATGTGTTCGCCGGCCGCGGCCGGGATTCCATCTCCGTCGACGGCGATCCGGGCCAGCACGGCAGCGTGACGCTCCCCCGCGAGGACACGGACGATGACACCACCGTCACCGGCAAGAATGAGCTGCCGACCGCGCCGACCGATCCCGGCGTGACCATGACGCTCCAGCCCGCCGGGGGCAGCGCGCTCACGCTGCAGAGCGTGTATGCCAAGTGCCTGCCGTCCGTCGTCGGCATCCATGCCGACATCAGCCGCAGCGAATACAGCACCGGCACGGGCATCGTGCTCACTGCCGACGGCTACATCGTCACGAATACGCACGTGCTCGACGGCGCCAAGGCCGTCACCGTGACGACCTCGGACGGCACCGAGTACACCGGCAAGCTCGTCGGTGCGGACGCCGTGAGCGACATCGCCGTGCTCAAGATCGAGGCGCAGGGCCTCACGCCCGCCGAATTCGGCGACTCCAGTTCCCTGCAGGTCGGTGACGACGTTGTGTCCATCGGCAACCCGCTCGGCGAACAGCTGCGCTGGACGATGACCAACGGCATCATCTCCGCCATCAACCGCGACATGGTCTATAACGGGCACAGCATGACGCTTCTGCAGACCAATGCCGCCATCAACGAAGGCAACTCCGGCGGCCCGCTCATCAATATGTATGGGCAGGTGATCGGTATCACGAACATGAAGGCCCTGTCCACGGGTGTGGAGGGCATTGGCTTTGCGATCCCGACCGCGTCCATCCGCCCGATCGTCAATGCGCTGCTCGCAGACGGCCGCGTTTCCGGCCGCGTGAGCATCGGCATCACCGTGGGCGCTGTGTCTTCCGCCGCTTCCGAATACTACGATCTGCCCGATGGGCTGTATATCAGCGCCGTCGCCGAGGGCTCGGACGCCGAAAAGCAGGGCATCCAGTCCGGCGATATGCTGCTGGCCGTCAACGGTCAGGCCGTGACCACCACCTATGATGTCAGCGCCGCGAAGGACGGGCTGAAGGTGGGCGACACCGTCACGCTGACCATCTACCGCGACGGCAAAACGTTCGACGTCGACGTCAAGCTCGTCGATACGAACGACATCTCTTAATTTGCTAGTTTCTCCCTCCTCATATTCTCCTCTCTATTGAACGAACCCCAGGCGGCTTGCCGTCTGGGGTTTGTTCTATATTTGTTAGGATGGTGCTGGTGCGTTGTGTGACAGAGCAGCGGGGAAGCCCGAGGGGGCAAGGCCCGCCTCGGGTGGAATGACACGCGCTTGCGCAGCAAGCCGACGAACCCCAGATGGGTAAAACCATCTGGGGTTTGTTCTATGTTTGGGTAAAAATGATGCTGCTGTGCTGTGAAATTGAGCCGCAGGGGAAGGCTTTCCAGATCCGGACCTTCCGGCGTCCACGGTGATGCACTGCACCCCGTCACGCCAGCACAGCCGTGAAGCAGTGCCACTCCTCGAGCGTGTCGTGCGCCGTGACGGTGAAGCCCGCGCGCGTGAGCGCGGCGGCCACCTCGTCCTCGCGCCCGTCGATGATGCCCGAGCACACGAACGTGCCGCCCGGGGCGAGAAACGCCGGGGCGAGCGCGGCCAGCGGGATGATGACGTCGGCCACGATGTTCGCCAGCACGATATCATATCCCGTGCCGAGACGGCGGCGCAGGCCGGCGTCGGCAAGAATGTCGCCCGCGCAGACGGTGAACTTGTCGTCATAAAACCCGTTGAGCGCGGCGTTGGCTGCCGCGACCTCCGGGGCTTTGGGGTCAATGTCGCAGCCGGTGACGTGTGCGCAGCCGAGCAGCAGCGCGCCGATGCCGAGAATGCCGCTGCCGCAGCCGAGGTCGAGCACCGTCCTGTCCGCGCCGGCGCAGTGCTCGAGCGCGGCGAGGCACATGCGCGTCGTGGCGTGGCTGCCCGTGCCGAAGATGAGGCCGGGGTCGAGCCGCAGCGGCAGGCGGCCGTCCGCCGGCGCGTCGAGCCACTCGGGCACGACGACGAGCCGTTCGCCTGTCTCGATCGGCTGATAGTACTGCCGCCAGTTATTTTCCCAGTCGCTGTCGCGCACGGTCGTGGTCGTCAGCTCACGGCCGATACCGGCGCGGATGGCGGCCAGCTGCGCGCGGCCGTCGTCATCGTCGGCAAGGTAAAACTTGATGCGCGACACGCCGCGAAATTGCGCCTCGAGCGCGTCGTCCACATAGTCCCAGTACTGATGGTTCTGCTCCAAAAACTGCTGAAAATCCGTCTCGTCCTCCACGACCATGCCGCCCGCGCCCAGCTCGGCCAGCTGCGCGCAGACGTCGTCGATCTCGTCGCTGCGGGTGGGGACGGACACTTCGATCCATTGCATCGGGCATTGCCTCCTTTGTGCGTTTTCCTGCGCCGATGATAGCACAGTGGGGCCGGGAATGCAAGAACGCGAAAAAGGTCCCTGCGGCAATGCCGCAGGGACCTTATGGGGATCGGGATGCTGCTTACTCCGCTTCGTCGGAGATGAGGCCGTAGCCGCCGTTTTTGCGCCGGTAGACGACCGACACGGCGCCATCGGCCGCGACATCACGAAAGACGAAGAACGTGTGCTCGAGCAGGTCCATCTGCAAGATCGCTTCCTCGACGCTCATGGGCTTGATGGGGAAGCGCTTGCGGCGCACGACCTCGAACGCGCCGGCCTCGACCGTGTCGTCCGCGGGGATGTACTCCGGCTGCACCTCGCGCTCAAACGCGCCCTCGCGCAGCTTTTTGGCCAGGCGGGTCTTGTTCTTGCGGATCTGGCGCTCGATCGTCGCCACGGCGGAGTCGACGGAGGCGTACATATCGCTCGTCGTCTCGTGGGCGCGGAAGAACGTACCGTTGTTCTTGATCGTGATCTCGGCCGTGAAGCGGCCGCGCTCCGTGCTGAAGGTGACGTTTGCCTCGCTTTCGGTGCGGAAGAGCCGGTCGATCTTGCTGACCTTTTTCTCCGCGTACGCACGCAGGGAATCGGACGGGGCCATTTTCTTTTCGATGAACGTGAACTTCATAAAACGCCACTCCTTTCAGGTTTTCCACTCCGGGTCGCCCCGGATCTGTTGACTACAGTGTAACCGGTTTTGCGGCAAAAAGAAAGGGACATTTTGTGAATCTTTTTCCATGACCGCATCGCCGGCCATTTTGGCGTTGGCCGGGCCTCAGCCCTTCTTGGCCTCCGCCTTGGCGAGGAACTTGTCCGCCATGATGAGAAAGCGCTCGTGCGTGCCCTGACCGATCGGGCCGGCGTCGTCCTCCGCCGTGACGCGGAACACGAGGCGGCGGCGGTCGACCTCAACGAGCTCGGCCTTGGCCGTGACGTGCATGCCAACGGGCGTCGCTGCGTCGTGCGACACGTCGAGCTTCGTGCCGACGCTGCTCTGGCCTTCCTCCAGGCCATCGGCAATGGCGTTGCAGGCGGCGTTTTCCATCAGGGCGATCATATACGGCGTGGCGAACACCGGCAGCGCGCCGGAGCCGACCGCGGCCGCGGTATTTTCAGGCGTCACGACGGTCGAAGCAGTGCCGACGGCGCCAACGGAAATGGACATGGTAATCGTCTCCTTTACCTTTATGAGTACCCCCGGCTGACGTCTGGGGGTAAAAGTAGTTTAACATGGATTTTGAAAGAACGCAACCCAAATTGCGCGCCCGCGCCCGGCCCGTGTTAACGTTGTGTCATTCCTTGCAGGACGGGGGGCGCGGTGCTATAATATAAAATTGTCCGATCGGGTCGTTCCCGGCCGGGCGCGTCCCGCCGAAGCCATCGGCGGAGATCATTTGGCTTCCGCCATCGCCATTGGCGGAGCAGGGAGGAAAAACAATGAAAAACACCGAAAAAACCATGGACAAGATCGTCGCCCTGTGCAAGAACCGCGGCTTTGTGTACCCCGGCTCCGAGATCTACGGCGGCCTCGCCAACTCCTGGGACTACGGCCCGCTCGGCGTGGAGCTGAAAAACAACGTCAAGCGCGCCTGGTGGCAGAAGTTCGTGCAGGAAAACCCCTACAATGTCGGGCTCGACTCCGCCATCCTCATGAACCCGCAGGTCTGGGTGGCTTCCGGCCACGTGACGACGTTCAATGACCCGCTCATCGACTGCAAGTCCTGCAAGATGCGCCACCGCGCCGACAAGCTCATCGAGGGCTGGCTGGCCGAGAACCCCATGCCCGACGTGAACGTCGAGGCCATGACCAACGACGAGATGGTCGCCTTCATCCGCGAGCAGCAGATCCCCTGCCCGGGCTGCGGCAAGAGCGACTTTACCGATATCCGCAAATTCAACCTCATGTTCAAGACCCATCAGGGCGTGACCGAGGACACGGCCGCCGAGGTGTATCTGCGCCCCGAGACCGCGCAGGGCATTTTCGTCAACTTCAAGAACATCCAGCGCACGACGCGCCGCAAGATTCCGTTCGGCGTCTGCCAGATCGGCAAGAGTTTCCGCAACGAGATCACGCCGGGCAACTTCATCTTCCGCATCCGCGAGTTCGAGCAGATGGAGCTCGAGTTCTTCTGCGAGCCGGACACCGATCTCGAGTGGTTCGACTACTGGCGCAGCTTCTGCCACGAGTGGCTCAAGGGCCTGAATATGCACGATGAGAACCTCCGCCTGCGCGACCACGAGAAGGAGGAGCTGAGCTTCTACTCCAAGGCCACGACCGACTTTGAGTATCTGTTCCCGTTCGGCTGGGGCGAGCTCTGGGGCGTCGCCGACCGCACGAATTACGACCTGACCCAGCACCAGAAGTTCTCCGGTCAGGACATGGACTATTTCGACCAGGAGAAAAACGAGCACTACATCCCCTACGTCATCGAGCCGTCGCTCGGCGCGGACCGCGTGACGCTCGCCTTCCTGTGCGAGGCGTATGACGAGGAGGTCGTGGACGCGGCCAAGAACGACACCCGCGTCGTCATGCACTTCCACCCGGCACTCGCACCGTTCAAGTGCGCGGTGCTGCCGCTGTCGAAAAAGCTCTCCGAGCCCGCGACCGAGCTCTACCACAAGCTGCAAAAGCGCTTCATGTGCGACTATGACGAGGCAGGCTCGATCGGCAAGCGCTACCGCCGCCAGGACGAGATCGGCACGCCGTACTGCGTGACGTTCGACTTTGAGTCCGCAGAGGACGGCTGCGTGACCGTGCGCGACCGCGACTCCATGCAGCAGGAGCGCATCCCCATGGAGCAGCTCGAGGACTACATCGCTACGCGCATCCGGTTTTAAGCCATGCCGAAGATCGTCCCGCCGCCGGACCCGACCGCGAAGGAGGAGCCCGGCGCGCAGATCGCCCGCTGGCTCGGGCCCGTGGGCGGCGGCTTCGTGCTGCTGCTGTCGGTGCTGATGATCGTGTTTTGCCTCACGCGGGGCGCAAATCCCGTGCCGGGCTACACCCCGCCGCACGACAGCGAGTACTACGCCCAGCACCTCGATGAGCTCGCGCAGGAGCTAAATGCCAATGTTCTGCCCGTGCTCGACGAGACCGCGCACGCTGAGGCGGGCGACGAGACCGTCACCGTCACGGCGTCGGAAAAGGAATACGTGCCCGTGCGCGGCGCGGTGCTGAAGTTTTACGACGCGGCGCTCTTTACATTTGAAAAAGCAAATTAGAATTAGAGAAAAGGAAGAATCAACATGAAACACGGATTTATCAAGGTTGCAGCGGCTGCTCCCGAGATCCGGGTAGCAGATCCGATGTTCAATGCGGATGCCGTCATCCGCGCCATGGACGAGCACGCACGCCTCGGCGTGAAGGTGCTCGTGTTCCCGGAGCTGACGCTCACGGGCGCTACCTGCGGCGATCTGTTCTATCAGAACACCCTGCTCGCAGGCGCGGCGGCCGCGCTCGAAAAGGTCGTCCAGGCGTCCGAGGGCAAGGATATGCTCGTGTTCGTCGGTCTGCCGGTCGCGCAGGGCGCGAAGGTGTATGACGCGGCGGCTGCCGTGTGCAACGGCGAGCTGCTCGGCGTCGTGCCGGCGAGCTGCCCGGGTGACAAGCACTTTGCCCTGCCCGGCGCGCTGCTCGACGACATTCAGATCGGCTCGCTCGGCCCGGTCGATTTCCACCCGCAGCAGCTGTTCCAGCACAGCGCAGTCAGCGAGCTGAACGTCGCTGTGCTCGTCGGCGCGGACGTGTCCGCCCCGGTGTCCCCGGCCGTGCGCCATGCGCTCGCCGGTGCGACCGTGCTCGTCGAGATGGCGGGCTTCCCGATGGCGACGGACTCCGCCTGCCGCGTGACCACCGCCGCGCGCGCCGAGAGCGCGAAGCTGCACGCCGGCGTCGTGCTGGCGGCTCCCGGCTTCGGCGAGTCGAGCACCGACGCGACGTATTCCGGCCTGTGCCTTGTCGCCGAGGACGGCAAGGTGCTCGAGAGCGCCGAGGACGGCTGCTCCGATGTCGTGACGGAGCTGGACGTGCAGCTGCTCATCGCCGCGCGCCGCAAGGACGCGACCTTCACCGGCGATGCTGCATCCTACGTCGTCACCGAGTGGGGCGAGGGCGTGGAGGAGACCGTACTCACCCGCCCGTTCGGCAAGTACCCCTACCGTCCGGACGACCCGGCCGATTACCACGCCGCGGCCAAGCGCCTGCTGCACATGCAGGCCGCCAGCCTCGTGCGCCGCATGCAGTATGCCAATCTCAAGCACCCGGTCGTCGGCATTTCCGGCGGCGTGGACTCCACGCTCGCCGTCATCATCTGCGCCGAGGCCGTGAAGATGATGGGCCTGCCGGCCGATTACGTCACCGCCGTGACCATGCCGTGCTTCGGCACGACCGACCGCACGAAGTCCAACGCCATCATCGTGTCCGAGCAGCTCGGCGCGACCGTGCGCGTCATCGACATCGGCGAGAGCGTCATGCAGCACTTTAAAGACATCGGCCACGACCCTGAAAACCGCAACGTCGTGTACGAAAACTCGCAGGCGCGCGAGCGCACCCAGATCCTCATGGACGTGGCCAACGGCTTTGCCGACGGCGGCATTCATGTCGGCACGGAGGACATGAGCGAGTTTGCCGACGGCTGGTGCACCTACAACGGCGACCACATCTCCATGTACGACGTCAACGCCGGCTCGACCAAGACCATGGTGCAGATGGTCGTGCGCTACGTCGCCGAGACGACGGACGACCAGGTGCTCGCCAAGGCCCTGCTCGACGTGCTCGACACGCCGGTCAGCCCCGAGTTGCTGCCCCCGACGCGCAACGGCGAGATCGCCCAGAAGAGCGAGGACTCCGTCGGCCCGTACAACCTCCAGGACTTCTTCCTGTACTACCTGGTCGATCACGGCTTCGCGCCCGAGAAGGTGCTGCGCCTGGCCGACATCGCCTACGGCGACGAGTTTGACCACGCAACGCTCAAAAAGTGGCTGCGCAGCTACTGCCGCCGCCTCTTCAGCCAGCAGTTCAAGCGCTCCTGCCTGCAGGACGGCCCGACGCTCAACGGCTTCAGCTTCTCGCCGCGCACCGGCTTCAGCATGCCGTCCGACGGGTCGGATGCCCTGTATCTGGCGACCGTAGATGCGCTGAAGTGATCCCGTCATAAAATTTTGTCATGGGCAGACGTGCAAACTTTGCGCGTCTGCTCTTGATTTTTTGCGCCGGATTGGGTAAGATACTCCTGCGCTATATCCCGCCCGGAGCGGGAACAGCAGCTTAGGAGGTATAAAAAATGAACAACAGCAATGGTAAGACCCGGCGTCTGGCTGGGCTTGCACTCTTCACCGCCATCGTCGTCGTGCTGCAGCTGCTCGGCAGCTTCATCAAGGTCGGCCCGTTCGCCGTGTCGCTCGTGCTGATCCCGATCGTGGTCGGCGCAGCCGTTTACGGCGTCAGCGCCGGCGCGTGGCTCGGCTTCGTGTTTGGCGTCGTCGTCACGATCGCCGTCGTCACCGGTGTCGATCAGGGCGGCTACATCATGTTTTCCGCGCGCCCGGTCATGACCGTGCTCGTCTGCCTCATCAAGGGCACGGCGGCCGGCCTTGTCGCCGGTGCGCTCTATCGCGCCATCGGCAAAAAGCACCCGCTCGCGGGCGTTATCGTCGCGGCCGCGGCCGCCCCGGTCGTCAACACCGGGCTGTTCGTGCTCGCCATGGTGCTGTTTTACCAGCCGCAGCTGCAGGCATGGGCCGGCGGCACGGCTGTCGCGACCTATATCGTCACGACCCTCGTGGGCGTGAACTTCCTGCTCGAGCTGGGCGTGAACCTCGTCCTGAGCCCGACCATCACCCGGCTGATCGCGGCCGGCAGGAAAGGCCCGGTGGACTGATATGCTGCTGGCTCTGGACGTTGGCAATACGAATATTGTGATCGGTTTTCTCGACGAGTCCGGCATCCGCAACATTGCCCGTCTGGAGACCGACCGCGACAAGACCGCGCACGAGTACGCCATCTCGCTGCGGCAGGTGATCGAGTTTTCCGGCATCGCGCCGGAGAACATCGACGGCGCGATTTTGTCGTCCGTCGTGCCGCCGATCAACGGCGCGCTCATCGCCGCCGTGCGCATGATCGCGGGCATCCGCCCGCTCGTCGTCGGCCCCGGCATGAAAACGGGGCTGAACATCGCGCTCGACAATCCCGCCACCATGGGCAGCGACCTCGTCGTCGGCGCGGCCGCCGCGCTGGCCATCCACGACCCGCCGCTGATCATCATCGACATGGGCACGGCCACGACCATGACCGTCATCGACCGTGAGGCGCGCGTGCTCGGCGGGGCAATCATCCCCGGCGTGGGCATCTCGCTCGAGGCGCTCGCAAACGGCACGTCGCAGCTGCCGCACATCTCGCTCGACGCGCCGAAAAAGTGCATCAGCACCGACACGGTTGAGGCCATGCGCTCCGGCAGCGTCTACGGCACGGCGGCCATGCTCGACGGTATGATCGAGCGCATGGAGGCCGAGCTCGGCGAGCCCGCCGCCGTCATTGCGACCGGCGGCCTCGGCGGCTGCATCATCCCGTACTGCCGGCGCGAGATCACGTACGACAAGAACCTGCTGCTCAACGGCCTGTGGGCCCTGTATCAGAAAAACAAGCGCAAGCGTTAAGTGCGCGCACCGACGCGGCGGCGTCACGGAGCTGTTTCCGTGACGCCGCTGTTGTTTTCCCGCCGCGGCGCGCCGCAGGAAAATCGACCGGAATGTCCCTTGACCGTTTCCGGGATTTCGGATATGATAGAAAGATGACAACACGAAAGGAGGTGCGCGCGTGCACAAAGACTGGTTTGAGGACGACAATGAGATCCGCCTGCTGCACCGCGGCAAGCGCCGGCTGCTCGACATTGTGTTCGGCCGCACGATGGTCATCACGCTGCTGCTCGTGCTGCAGATCGCCATCATGGTGCTCGGCGCGCACTATCTCGGCCGCTATTACCCCGCGCTGACGATCGTTTTGCGCGTGATGAGCGTTGCGGTCATCATCTACCTCGTCAACAAGTCCGGCAGCGCGACGACGAAGATCACCTGGATCATCCTCGTCATGGCGCTGCCCGCGTTCGGCGTGCTGCTGTACCTGTTCGTGCAGCTCGATATCGGCCACCGCTACGCCAACCGCCGCGTGCAGGAGAGCATCCTGAGCACCGTGCAGTACGTCCCGCGCCAGACCGAGCTCATGGCCCGCCTGCGCACCGAGCTGCCCGAGGTGCACAACCTCGCCGAGTACACGCTGCGCTCCGGCGACTACCCCGTGTATGAAAACACTGCCGTCACCTACTACCCCATGGGGCAGGACAAGATCGGCGCGCTCATCGAGGCGCTGCAGTCGGCCGAGCACTTCATTTTCCTTGAATATTTCATCATCGAGGAGGGCGACGTCTGGGGCCGTATCCTGAAGATCCTGGAGGAGCGGGTGCGCGCCGGCGTCGAGGTGCGCGTGCTCTATGACGGCACGTGCACGTTCTACCGCCTGCCGTACGGCTATCCCAAGCGCATGGAGGCGCTGGGCATCCGCTGCAAGATGTTCGCGCCGCTGCGCCCGCTCGTGAGCACGTATTACAACAACCGCGACCACCGCAAGATCGCCGTCATCGACGGGCGCGTCGGCTTCACCGGCGGCGTGAACCTCGCCGATGAATATGCCAATCTCGTGAGCGTCTACGGCGTGTGGAAGGACACGGCCGTGCGTCTCGAGGGCGAGGCCGTGCGCTCGCTCACGCTCATGTTCCTGCAGATGTGGGGCATGGACGAGCGCGAGCCGGACACCGATTCCTACGGCCGCTATCTCAATGTGCCCCTGCGCCCGCTGCCGGGCGCGGGCGGCTACGTCCTGCCGTATGCCGACAGCCCGTTCGACGACGAGCGCGTGGGCGAGTGCGTGTATCTCAACATCCTCAACCACGCCGAGCGCTATGTGCGCATCTTCACGCCGTACCTCATCCTCGACGAGACGATGGTCATGGCGCTCACGTTCGCGGCCAAGCGCGGCGTGGACGTGGAGCTCATTTTGCCGCACGTGCCGGACAAGAAGTTCGCCTTCGCCCTCGCCAAGGGGCACTACCGCGAGCTGCTCGACGCCGGGGTGAAGATCTATGAGTATACGCCCGGCTTCGTGCACGCGAAGGTGTTCGTCAGCGACGACCGCAAGGCCGTCGTCGGCACGATCAACCTCGATTACCGCAGTCTGTACCTGCACTTTGAGGACGCGGTGTATCTCTATGACTGCCCGTGTATCAAGGACATCGTGGCGGATTTTGACGCCACACGCGCCCAGTCGCAGATTGTCACGCACGGCGACCTCGCGCGCATCCCGCTGCACACGCGCATCGCGGCCGCGCTGCTGAAGCTTGTCGCGCCGCTTATGTAAGCGGCTGTTTGAAGGAAAGGGGAACATCATCATGTCAAAATGCTATCTGCTGTTTGCCGAGGGGTTTGAGGAGTGCGAGGGTCTCGTCACGCTCGACATCCTCCGCCGCGCCGGCCTGGAGGCATACACGGTGTCCATTCAGGACGCACACACCGTCGTCGGCGCGCACGGCGTGCCCATCACGTGCGACCGCACGCTGCCGGAGCTGCTGGCAGCGCCGCCGGAGCTTGTCGTGCTCCCGGGCGGCATGCCGGGCACGACGAATCTGGCCAAGAGCCCGGCCGTGGAGGCGCTCGTGCGCCGCACGCTCGAGCACGGCGGCCGCGCGGCCGCCATCTGCGCCGCGCCGAGCGTGCTCGCGCAGTACGGCCTGCTCGCCGGACGGCGCGCCACGTGCTACCCCGGCTTTGAGAACCGGTGCACCGGCGCGCACATGGTCGATGCCGACGTCGTTACCGACGGGCCGATCACGACCGGCCGCGCCCTCGGCGCAGCGATGGCGTTCGCGCTCGAACTCGTGCGCCTGCTCACCGACGAGCAGACCGCCGCGCGCACGGCCGAGGAGATTGTCTGGCGCACGTGACGGTTGACAACGCGCGCGCAAGTGCGTAAAATAGACAAGATAAAACCATCGTGAGGTCGCCGTCATGGATGAACTGAAACTCATCTTCGCCAGCAACCTGATCCGCCTGCGCACGGCCGCGGGCATGACGCAGGCCGAGCTCGGCGAACAACTGAATTATTCGGACAAGTCGATCTCCAAGTGGGAGCGCGGCGAGGCCATTCCCGACGCGGCCGTGCTCAAGCGCATGAGCGAGATCTTCGGCGTCACGGTCGATTATCTGCTCGACGAGCACGATGCCTGGCAGCCGGCACCCGATCCCGCCGACGTGCGCGACCGCAGCCACGCCTCCATCATTCAGGTCGCTCTCACGGGCATCGTCACGCTGGCGGTGCTGGTGTTTGTGGTGCTGTGGCTGTGGCTGGGCAAGGTGGAGTGGGTCGTGTTTCCCTGCTTCATGCCAGCAGCGCTCATTACGTATCTTGTGCTCAACAGCGTGTTTTTTAACGGACGGGGAAACCTTTATGTCGTGCTCGGCCTTGTGGCGAGCGTGTTCGCCGTGGGCTACCTCGTGCTGCTGCGCTTCGGGATGAATTTCTGGCAGCTTTTCCTCATCCTCATCCCGGCGGAGGCCGTCGTGTATTTCAGTTTCAACATCCGCGCAAAGCATTGATATTACAGACATTCTATGATTTGTAGAATGCGTCTTTCGGGGCGTAGAGCAGGGCAGGGCCGTGTTCTACGCCCCGGTTCCATTTTGTAGGTTGCGCAATGCCGGCACGGCAGGTATGATACCACCATATTCATGTTGAGAAGGAATCACACCTGCCCGCCCGACGGGCAAATCGAAGGATGCAAAGGAGACCAACAAAATGGCCGATTTCGTACTGAGCTGCTGCTCCACCGCCGACCTGACCAAGGAGCATTTCCAGCAGCGTGACATTTCGTATATCTGCTTCCACTATGCGCTCGACGGCGTGGATTACCCGGACGATCTGGGCGAGACGATGCCGTTCGACAAGTTTTACGCCGCCATGGCAAACGGCGCCGAGACGCGCACCTCGCAGGTGAATATCTCGGAGTTCGTGGATTATTTCACCCCGTTTCTCGAGCAGGGCAAGGACATTCTGCACGTCTGCCTGTCCTCGGGCCTGTCGGGCGTGTCGAACTCGGCGGAGAACGCTGCGCGCATCGTCCGCGAGCGCTATCCCGACCGGAAGATCTACATCGTTGACTCGCTCGGCGCGTCCTCGGGCTACGGCCTGCTGATGGACCGCCTGGCTGACCTGCGCGACGAGGGCATGCCCATCGACGGCGTGCGCGACTGGGCCGAGGCGCACAAGCTGGAGCTGCACCACTGGTTCTTCTCCACGGACCTGACGTTCTATGTCAAGGGCGGCCGCATCTCGAAGGTGGCCGGCGTGTTCGGCGGCCTGCTGGACATCTGCCCGCTGCTGAACATGGATAACCTCGGCCGGCTCATCCCGCGCTCCAAGATCCGCGGCAAGAAGCGCGTCATGAAAGAGATCGTTGCCCGCATGGAAGAGCATGCGCAGGGCGGCCTCGACTACTCCGGCAAGTGCTACATCTCGCAGTCGGCGTGCTATGACGACGCGCGCGCCGTGGCCGACGAGATCGAAAAGAAGTTCCCGAAGCTCAACGGGAAGGTCGAGATCTACAGCGTCGGCACCACCATCGGCAGCCATACCGGCCCGGGCACCGTGGCCCTGTTCTTCTGGGGCGACGAGCGCAAGGACTGATTGGTCGATAAATTCCCCCCTTTATTTTTCCCATCCCAAACAAAATCCCCTGACCGTTTGGTCAGGGGATTTTGTCGTGTTTGGGCTGGAACTTGCGGCGCTGCCGGTCAGATCTTCGGCACGGGCGTCGGGCGGGCATCGTCCCAGACGGTCTTGGTATCGAACAGGTCGTCGAGCAGATTCGACTGGTAGTACATCCGGTAGCCGTCGATGTTGCGCCGGCCCTGACGGACATACCCGTCGTGGATCTGCACCCAGTGCTCGGCCGAGTCCACGTTGCAGAAATAGCGGAAGCCCAGGCCGTAGAGCGTGTCAAACTTTGCGCCCTTGTAGGCCTCCACGCCGGCAATGTCGCTGCCGAAGGGGTAGAGCAGCACGTCGGTCTCGCCGATGACGGCCGCGATCTGATCGTTCCACTTCTGTGCGTCGCTGGCCAGTCGCTCGGGCGAAATGTCGCCGTAGGTCAGGTGGCCGTAGCTGTGGCTGGCGATCGTGTAGCCCTCGGCGCGCAGGGCGTCGGCCACGGCGCGCGCGTCCGTGCACGCCTGCGCAAAGGCCTCGTCGCCGAGCTTTTCCTTATAATCATTGCTGATGCGGTAGCCGAACGCGCCCTGATACCCGGTCACGGCGATGGTCGCGCGCGCGCCGCGATAGGAAAAGTCCGGGTGCTGGTCCAGGAAATCATCCAGCAGCGGCACGAGGTCGTAGCTGCCGTAGAGCGTCTGGCCGTCGGCGTCCACGTATTCACACGTGAGCTTGCCGTCTTTCACCAGCAGGCGCGAGGCAAAGCCGTCGCCGCCTTTGTCGGGCTTGCCGTCGCTGTCGCTGTCGGTCATATATTCGTAGTAGCACACGTCGTCCTGCGATAGGACGATGGGCTTTTTCCCGGCGGGGAGGTAGATGTCGCCCGCGACGTATTTCGTCGAGCCGTCGGCCTGCTGCTGCGGCCCGGCGACGTCGTGGATGTCCACGAGCACGAAGCCCCGCTCGTACAGGCTCTGCAGCACGGCGTTGAACTCCTTGATCGTGGCCATGAACTGGTTGTAGCCGCCCTGCTCGGGGTCGCCGTCAAAGGCGCGGGCAGTGTCCGCGATGAGCGTGTGGAAAAAGATGTGCGGAATGGTCGTGGGGTCGGCGTAGCGCACGGCCTGCGCCTTCTGCGCCTCAAAATCAGCCTTGGCCTGCTGCAGCTCCGGCACGTTCTCCCACCCGGCAAAGCCCGTCACGGCGGCGATGGCCTTGTCATAGTCATACTGCGCGGCGAGGTGCTTCGCCTCCGCGAGCACGGTGTCCTGCTCCGTGACCTGCGCGGTGGGCGTGGCCTGCGCGGCGGGATCGTTTTTGGGCGCGCGGTCATGCCGGCTCACGAGCACGAGCACCAGCACGGCCACCAGCACGATCACGACCAGCACGGCCGCGAACACCAGCGTCGACTGGCTCGGGCCGCGGCGCTGCGGCGCGCGGCGTCTGGCCGGGCGCGGCCGGCCGGCCGCGTCCGGCTTCGGCGTGTGTGCATCGCTGTCGGGCCGCGGGGTGCGGCGGGGGTCGGTTGTCTGCATACGAAGTCACCTCCGGGAGACCATTCGGTTTCCGAAAATCTGTTAATTACTGCCTTTACTATACGCGCTCCGGCGGGCATTTTGCAAGCGTGCGCGTAAAATTCAGAATTGTTAAGGATCGCGCCCGGCCGGTTGTTACCCGGCGGGCGTGATGTCTTTGAGCGTGCCTTTGTTCGTGATCTGGCTGTAGGAGAACGACAGGTGGAACGTGCCGTCCGGCTGCGTCTCAACGACGGCAAGCTGGTCGGCCGAGCACTTGACGTGCAGCGCCGTGCCGCCCTTCGTCACGGTCAGCAGACCGCCGTCGTCGGTCGCGGCGTACTGGTCGATGGTGTAGTCCCCAGTGCCGGACACGCGGTTCATCCCCACGAAGCCGCCGTAGGTCAGCAGCCCCAGAATGGCGACGATGACGATGATGCGGATAATGGTGATGACGGTTTTCTTCATGCGCACACCCCCTTTCCTGCCAGTGTAACAGGCCGGGCGGCATTTGGCAAGTACCCGTTGAGAATTCCGCTTTACAAGACACGATGTCTGGCATATACTATTCTAAACTGGGTAGGTAGCACCATGCGCCGCCCGACGAGAGAATCCGAGAAAAGAGAGAAAAAGAGAAAAATGAATCTGTCCGTTGTTTTTGCCAAGATGGCCATGCTGGTGCTCATCATGCTGCTTGGCTACCTCTGTGCGCGCATCGGCATCACAGGGCCGGAGTTTAATAAGCGCGTGACGCCGCTGGTGATGAACGTCCTGCTCACGGCGACGATCCTCAATTCCGTGCTGAGCGTGCCGGATTTCACCGGCCGCGACATTGTCGATTACGTCCTCGTGCTGACGGCTGCGACCGTTTTGCAGATCGCCGCGGCGTGGTTTCTGCCGCGGCTGCTGCGTACGCGCGGCGAGGACGTGGGCGCGACGCGGCTCGTGACGGCGTTTGGCAACGTGGGCTTTGTGGGCCTGCCGGTCGTCGCGGCGATCTTTGGCGACGAGATGGTCTTTTTTGCCTCGCTGGCGAACATCCCGTTCAACCTCGCGCTCTATTCCATCGGCGCGGCGCAGCTCTCTGGCGGCGCGGGCGCGCGCTTCGACTGGCGCAAGGTGCTCAATATGCCCGTCATTGCGACGTTGCTGTCGGTCGTGCTGCTGCTCTCGCGCATCCATGTGCCCGCCGTCATCGCCGATACGATCTCCACGCTCGCGGGCGCGACGATCCCGCTGTCGATGCTCATCATCGGCACGTCGCTCGGCGCGATCTCCGTGCGCGCCGCGCTCGCCGACTGGCGGGTCTACGTGGTGTCGGCGGTGCGGCTGCTCGTGTGCCCACTGCTGACGTGGTTGGTGCTGCGGCCGTTTGTCAGCGGAGCGCTGCTCGGCATTCCGGTGCTGCTCGCGGCGTGCCCGTCGGCCATGGTCGTCACGGCGCTGTGCCTGCAGTATGACCGGTCGGATGCGTTCGCGTCCAAGTGCATTTTTCTCAACACGATCCTGTCCGCCGTGACGATCCCGCTGCTGATCTGGCTGCTGTTCTGACCGGCGCGTGGGTGCTTTTTTCGCTGGTATTGTGCCCCTTGACTCCCTTGTGTAAAGGGAACTGGCAGCCATCAGACTGACTGAGGGATTGATAAATCCGGCCTTGCACAGACTTTGTATTTACAACCCCTCCGTCAAAAATCTTGGATTTTGCCACCTCCCCTTACACAGGGGAGGCATTGCCGAACGGCAATGTAGAATCCTACTCCCGCATATTCCTGATCGGAGGTTTTCCCCATGATCGATCCTTTGATGTTCATTGCGCTGCTGCCGGCCGTCGTGCTGGTGGTGTATATCTACCGAAAGGACCGCACGGACAAAGAGCCGCCGGCCCTGCTCGCCAAGCTCCTGGGCTACGGCGCGCTCTCGTGCCTGCCGGCCATCGTGGTCGAGCTCATCCTCAGCGCCGTCATCGAACGGCTGAACGTGCGTAATGTCTGCCTCGGCTATTTTCTCGAGGCGTTCGTCGTCGCGGGCCTGACGGAGGAGACGTGCAAGTTCCTCTTCCTGCGCACGACGTGGCGCAGCCCGGCGTTCGACTATCAGTTTGACGCCATTGTCTACGCCGTCATGGTCGCGCTCGGTTTCGCCGCGTTCGAGAACGTGAAGTACGTCTACAGCTATGGCTTCGCCACCGGCCTCGTGCGCGCGGTCACGGCCGTGCCCGGCCACGCGATCTTCGGCGTGTTTATGGGTTATTTCTACGGCTATGCCAAGCTCTCCGACTACTGGGGGCGCGATGAGGACAGGAAGGCCTACCTTGCGCTGAGCGTCGTCGTGCCGATACTGCTGCACGGGTGCTACGACTTTCTGGCCTTCGCGCAGGAGGGCAACAGCCGCTTCACGCTGCTGTTTTATGCGTATCTGATCGCACTGTACGTGTTCGGCATCCGGCGCGTGAACCGCTCGTCACGCGACGACCGCCGCGTCACGCGCGAGACGGTGTTTGACTATTTCCGCCGCATGCAGTACCCCCTGCCGCCGCAGTACCGCGACCGGAACGACGACTTCTGGCGCTGAGCGGCGAGCAAATGCAAAGCCGCCCCTGTCGAACATGACAGGGGCGGCTTTTTGTTATTCTGCGTCCACAAACTGCCGGAACGCCGTCGGCAGCGAGATCTCCTCGCGCAGCTCGTCCGGCGTGGCCCAATGGTAGCGCGGCGGCATGGCCGAGCACTCGAGCGTGTAGCAGCGCATCGTCCAGATGATGTGCGTGAAGATGTGCCTGCCGTCGCGCGCGCTGCGCAGCCGCACATCGCCGAGGCCCTGCCCGCTGGCGTATTCGCCCGCCTGCCGCTCGTCGAGCAGGCCCGGCGTGTTCGGCAGCTCCCAGAGCCCGGCGAGCAGGCCGTGCTCCGGCCGCCGCTCGACGGCGAGCCGGTCGCCGCAGCGCAGGCAGAACACGGTGTAGTCCTCGGCGCGCTTGGCGCGCTTCGGCGCCTTGACCGGCAGGGCAGCCGCCGTGCCGTGCGCACGGGCGAGACACAGCGCTGCGATGGGGCAGACCTCGCACTGCGGCTCGCGGTTCGGGCCGCAGACGGTCGCGCCGAGCTCCATGAGCGCCTGCGTGAAGTCGCCGCAGTGTCCGGCGGGGTAGCACGCGCTCAGCGCCGCGGTGAGCGCGGCCTTGTGCGCGGCAGAGTCGATGGGCGTCGCGTCGTCGAGCACGCGCGCGCACACGCGCAGCACATTGCCGTCCACGGCGGCGGCCGGCCGCTCAAAGCAGATCGAGGCGATCGCCCCGGCCGTGTACGGGCCGATGCCCGGCAGGGCCAGCAGACCCTCCACCGTGTCGGGCCAGACGCCGCCGCGCGCCGCGATCTCCTGCGCGCAGGCCTGCGCCTTGCGCGCGCGGTTATAGTACCCCAGCCCCTCCCAGAGCTTGAGCAGCTGCGCTTCCGGCAGCGCCGCGAGCGCGAACACGTCCGGCGCGGCCGCGAGAAAGCGCGCGTAGTACCCGCGCACGGCCTCGACGCGCGTCTGCTGCAGCATGATCTCCGAGAGCCACACGTGGTACGGTTCGCGGTCGGCGCGCCAGGGCAGCGCGCGCGCGTGCGCCTGAAACCAGCCGAGCAGCGGCTGCACCGTCTGGGAAAGTCTGTGCGTGTCCATGGCAGCACCTCCCGAAAAAAGTCTGCGCCCATTATAGCAGAAATCCCGCGGCGCGCAAAGCCCGTATTTGCCCGCCGCATTGCCCCAGTGGTGCGCAAAAAACCGGCCGCAGTGTGGCACTGCGGCCGGCTTTCTATGTTATTTACTCAGCGTTTTTTCTTGCTGCCGAAGATGCCGCTGCGTCCCTCGCTGACCGATTCGTTCATCGCGTCGGCATAGGCGCGCAGGCGCTCCTTCTGCTCGGATGTCATGTTCTTCGGCACGGTGACCGTGATCGTGACGAACTGGTCGCCGCGGCCGCCGCCCTTGCTCTGCAGGTACGGGATACCCTTGCCGCGCAGACGGAACACACTGCCCGGCTGCGTCCCCTCGGGAATGGTGAGCTTGACGCGGCCGTCGATGGTCGGCACCTCGATCTCAGCGCCGAGCGCGGCCTGCGCGAACGACACCGGCATCTCCATGATCACGGAGTTGCCGTCGCGCTCGAAGAGCGGGTGCGGCTTGACAAAGACCGTGATGAGCAGGTCGCCTGCCGGCCCGCCGTCCAGCCCGGCGTTGCCCTTGCCGCGCAGATTCAGCGTCTGCCCGTCGTCGATGCCGGCCGGGATCTTGACCTTGATGGTCTGATTCTTGCGCACGGCGCCGCGGCCGCCGCAGCGCGGACACGGCTGGTGGATGATCTTGCCGTGGCCGCCGCACTTCTTGCACGCGCCGCTGGTCTGCACCACGCCGAACGGGGTGCGCTGCGTGGTGCGCACGCTGCCGGTGCCCTTGCAGTCCGGGCAGACCTCCGGCGTCGTGCCGGGGGCGCAGCCGGTGCCCTTGCAGTCCGGGCACTGCTCGACGCGGCCGACGTTGATCTCCTTCTCGCAGCCGAACGCCGCCTCTTCAAAGGTGATGTTCAGGCGCACGCGCAGGTTTTCGCCCCGGCGCGGGCCGCTGCGCTGGGCCTGCCCGCCGCCGAAGCCGCCGCCGAAGATATCGCCGAAGATATCCCCGAAGCCGCCGCCGAAAATGTCGCCAAAGCCGCCGAAGCCGCCGAAACCGGCGCCGCCGGGGCCGCCGGCGGACGGGTCGAACGCCGCATGGCCGAACTGGTCATACTTCGCGCGCTTGTCGGGATCGGACAGCACCTCGTAGGCCTCGTTGATCTCCTTGAAGCGCTCCTCGCATTCTTTATCGCCCGGATGCAGGTCCGGGTGGTTGGCCTTGGCCAGCTTGCGGTAGGCTTTTTTGATTTCGTCCTCGGATGCCCCCTTTTCGACACCGAGCACTTCATAATAATCTCGTTTTTCAGCCATACATGAACCTCAACTGATGTGAAATAGACGCCCCCTCAGGGGGCGGAAAAGCTCCAAATGCGGGCGCGCTTGTTCGGCGCGCCCGCTTTGCTTTGCCCGTGACGGGGGGCGGGGTGTTTACTTCTTGTCGTCGTCAACGACGGTGTAGTCCGCGTCGTAGTACTGCTGGCCGTTGTCGCCGCCCTTGGAGCAGTCGTTGCTCTGGCAGTTCGGGTCACAGCCCGGGTTCGCGCCCGGCTGGCCGCCCTGCGGGTTGGCCTGCTGGTACATCTTCTCGCTGAGCTTGTAGAACACCTGCGTCAGTGCCTCGGTCGCGGCCTTGATGGCTGCGGTGTCGCTGCCCTTGAGGGTCTCCTTGAGCTCGTTGAGCTTGCTCTCGACCTCGGCCTTCTCGGCCGCGTCGACCTTGTCGCCCAGCTCCTCGAGCGTGCGCTCGGTCTGGTAGACCATCTGGTCGCCCTGGTTGCGGGTGTCGATCTCTTCCTTGCGCTTGGCGTCCTCGGCGGCGTACTGCTCCGCCTCACGGACGGCCTTCTCCACGTCCTCCTTGGACATGTTGGTCGAGGAGGTGATGGTGATGTGCTGCTCCTTGCCGGTGCCGAGGTCCTTGGCGGAGACGTTCACGATGCCGTTGGCGTCGATGTCGAACGTGACCTCGATCTGCGGCACGCCGCGGCGGGCCGGGGCGATGCCGTCGAGCTGGAAGCGGCCGAGGCTCTTGTTGTAAGCGGCCATCTCACGCTCGCCCTGCAGGACGTTGACCTCAACGGAGGTCTGGTTGTCGGCCGCGGTGGAGAACACCTGGCTCTTCTTGGTCGGGATGGTGGTGTTGCGCTCGATGAGCTTCGTGAACACGCCGCCGAGGGTCTCGATGCCGAGGGACAGCGGGGTCACGTCGAGCAGGACCACGCCCGCGACGTCGCCGCCGAGCACGCCGCCCTGGATGGCAGCGCCGTCAGCCACGCACTCATCGGGGTTGATGCCCTTGAAGCCTTCCTTGCCGGTGAGCTTCTTGACCATTTCCTGCACGGCCGGGACACGGCTGGAGCCGCCGACGAGCAGGACCTTCGTCAGGTCGGACGCGCTGATGCCGGCGTCGCTCATGGCCTGGCGCACCGGGCCTGCGGTCTTTTCGACGAGGTAGGCGGTCAGCTCATTGAACTTGGCGCGCGTGAGCGTCACGTCCAGGTGCTTCGGACCGGTCGCGTCCGCCGTGATGTACGGCAGGTTGATGTTCGTGCTCGTCACGCCGGACAGCTCGATCTTCGCCTTCTCGGCAGCTTCCTTCAGGCGCTGCATGGCCACGCGGTCGCCCGAGAGGTCGATGCCTTCGCTCTTCTTGAACTCCTGCACGAGGTAGTTGGTGATGCACTGGTCAAAGTCATCGCCGCCGAGGCGGTTGTTGCCGGCCGTGGCCAGCACTTCGATGACGCCGTCGCCGATCTCCAGCACGGAGACGTCGAACGTGCCGCCGCCGAGGTCGTAGACCATAATCTTCTGGTCGGTCTCCTTATCGAGGCCGTAGGCCAGCGCGGCCGCCGTCGGCTCGTTGATGATACGCTTGACGTCGAGGCCGGCGATCTTGCCGGCGTCCTTCGTCGCCTGGCGCTGCGCGTCGGTGAAGTAGGCCGGCACGGTGATGACGGCTTCGGTCACGGGCTCGCCAAGGTAAGCTTCTGCGTCAGCCTTCAGCTTCTGCAGGATCATGGCGCTGATCTCCTGCGGGGTGTACTTCTTGCCGTCGATCTCTACTTTATAATCCGAGCCCATCTCGCGCTTGATCGAGCTGATCGTGCGGTCCGGGTTCGTGACGGCCTGACGCTTTGCCACCTGGCCGACCATACGCTCGCCGGTCTTGGAGAACGCGACGACGGACGGGGTGGTGCGATGACCTTCCGCGTTGGGGATAACGGTCGCTTCGCCGCCCTCCATGACGGAGACGCAGCTATTGGTAGTGCCAAGGTCGATACCGATAATTTTACTCATAATGATTTCCTCCTGTATTGAAAGCAGATTGTGTATACGAATTTATATGGGATCAGTTTGCGACTTTCACGACGGAATACCGCAGCACGCGGTCGCCGATGCAAAAGCCCTTTTCAAACTCCTCCACGACAACGCCCTCGCCGTAAGCATCATCCTCGATGTGCATGACGGCGTTGTGGCGGTTGGCGTCAAATGGTTGGCCGACGGCTTCGATCGCCGTCACACCGAGCTGATTGAGCGCGGTGTTGTACTGGTTCATGATCCCCTCAAGGCCCTTGCGGGCGGGATCGTCTGCCGGGGTCTGCGCCAGAGCGCGGGACAGACTGTCGTACACCGGCAGGAACTTTTTGAGCGTGTCGCAGCGGACGTCCGCGTAGATCGCTTCGCGCTCGCGGGTGCTGCGGCGGCGGTAGTTGTCATATTCGGCGAGCAGGCGGAGGTACTTGTCTTTCTCCGCCGCGAGATCGGCTTCGACCTCTTTTTTCGTCTCTTTCTTTTCTTTGGGTTCTTTTTCTTTTTTGGCTTCCTTCTTGCCGGCCTTCTTGACCGGGGCCTCTTCGGTCTCTTCGGTCTTGGCGGCCGTGTCGGCCTTTACGTCTTCAGCGGCCGGAGCCGTTTCCGGCGCCGTCTGCTTCGGGTCGTTCGTTTTCGTGCTCATCTGTATCGTCTCCCTTAATGATCAGCTTGTTATCCAGCCCGGGGGGCGGAAGCGTGCCGCCGCCGAGCAGCTTGGAAAGGCCGGCCGCAATGAAGCTGAGCTTCGCGGCGACCTTGGAATAGTCCATGCGCGTCGGGCCGACCACACCGATCAGACCGCGCATATTTTCGCCCGCGTCATACGTTGCGAGCACGACGCTGCTGTCGCGCAGCTCCTCGGCCACATTTTCCGGGCCGATGAGCACACGCACCTCATTGTCGCCGCCGAGCTGCTCCATCGGGATGTCGAGCAGGTTGCTGCCGTCGGACAGGTAGCTCATGAGGCGGTGCGCCTTGTCAGGGTCGCGGAACTCCGGCTGGTGCAGCAGCTGCGACTCGCCGACGAGGTACGTCTGCGCGGCGCCCGCGCCCGTGAGCACCTCGATGGCGAAGGCCGCAATCACGGCCGTGATGCCGAGGTTGTCCTGCGCGGCGCGCTCCGCCGAGCGGATCAGCACCGGGGTGATGTCGCTCTCGTGGATGCCCGTGAAGTGGGCGTTGAAGACGGTGGCCAGCTTCTGGATCATGCTCTGCTCGGCCGAGACCGGCAGGTGCACGAGCTTGTTTTTCACCGTGTCGTCGCTCAGGAGCAGCACGATGATGAAGCTGTTCGCGTCGAGATAAATGAGGTCGAAGCGGCGGATCGTCACGCCGGCGCTCGTCGTGAGCGTCACGGCGGGGTAGTTCGTCAGCTGCGAGGCGAGACGGCTCGCGTCCGTCATGAGCTCGCCGCGCTGGTGGCGGCCCGTCAGGCTCTGCGTGATGGCCTGCGTCTCTTCGGCGGTGAGGTCCTTGTGCTCCATGAGCTCGTTGACGTACATCCGGTAGCCGAGCGGGGTGGGCACGCGGCCCGCCGACGTGTGCGGCTGCTCGAGATAGCCCATGGCGACCAGCTCCGCCAGCTCGTTGCGGATCGTGGCCGAGGAACAGCCGAGGTCCGCGCTCGCGGCGATGGCCTTTGAGCCGACCGGCTCCGCCGTACGGATGTATTCCTCGATGACCGCGGCAAGTATTTTCTTTTTGCGGCTGCTGATGTCCATGATCTCCTCCGCTGGCACTCGGAGCTGCCGACTGTTGGCACTCCTGACCTTCGAGTGCTAATTTACACCCGGCCGGTCGGAAAGTCAAGGCCTTTTCCTATATTATTGATAGATTGTTCATAATTATTTTTCCGGCCGTTTCGGGGCGGGGGAGCGGGCGGTTTTACAGCGGCAAAACCGGGCGCGACGGTATCAACGCACCGTCGGCGGCGCTGAGATTTTTGGGCAGGCCGGATCGCTTTCTCTGCAGGAAGGCCTGGACGCACAGAAAAAATCCGGGCGCGGCGGGCTGACCCGCCGCGCCCGGAGGGCGCTGTCCTATCCGGACTCAGTTCAGGAAATCGCGCAGCTTCTTGCTGCGGCTGGGGTGGCGGAGCTTGCGCAGGGCCTTCGCCTCGATCTGGCGGATGCGCTCGCGCGTGACGTTGAACTCCTTGCCGACCTCCTCGAGCGTGCGGGTGCGGCCGTCGACGATGCCGAAGCGCAGCTCGAGCACCTTCTTCTCGCGCGGGGTGAGCGTGTCGAGCACCTCCATGAGCTGCTCCTTGAGCAGCGAGAAGCTCGCCGCCTCGCTCGGCTCGGAGGCGTCCTCGTCGGGGATGAAGTCGCCGAGGTGGGAGTCCTCCTCCTCGCCGATCGGCGTCTCGAGTGAGACCGGCTCCTGCGCGATCTTGAGAATGTCGCGCACCTTGTCGACCGGCATGTTCATCTCCGCCGCGATCTCCTCGGCGCTCGGGTCGTGGCCGAGCTCCTGCAGGAGCTGACGGGAGACGCGGATGACCTTGTTGATCGTCTCGACCATGTGCACGGGGATGCGGATGGTGCGCGCCTGGTCGGCGATGGCGCGGGTGATGGCCTGCCGGATCCACCACGTGGCGTAGGTGGAGAACTTGTAGCCCTTCGTGTAGTCGAACTTTTCGACGGCCTTGATCAGGCCGAGGTTGCCCTCCTGGATGAGGTCGAGAAACAGCATGCCGCGGCCGACGTAGCGCTTGGCGATCGACACGACCAGACGGAGGTTTGCCTCCTCCATGCGGTGCTTGGCCTCCGCGTCGCCCTCGGCCATGCGCTTGGCCAGCTCCTGCTCCTCCTCCGGGGTGAGCAGCGGCACTTTGCCGATCTCCTTGAGGTACATGCGCACCGGGTCGTCGGTCGAGAACGTGTCGGCTATGGCCTCGGTCTCATTCATCTCTTCCTCGGTGACTTCCTCGATCTCCTGGAGCTCCTCGAGCTCGGGCAGCGCGTCCTCATCCACCGGGGGCAGCGCATCGTCGCTGAGCACGTCGATGTTCAGGCTCTCGAGCTGGTCATAGAACTTTTCCGTCTCCTCGCTCGAGAGGTTCATGTCCTCGAGCACCATGAGATCCTTGCTCGAGAGTTTGCCCGCCTTTTTGCCCTTTTCCACCAGATCATTGAGTTTTTCCTCCGTGGTCTTTTCCGATTCCGGCTTTTCGGCTACAGGCTTGTCCTCCGCGGGCTCGTCCGCGGCGGGAGCGGCTTTGGTTTCCGCCTGCTTGGCGTCGTCGGCTGCGAGCAGCGCGTCGGCCATGGCGTCGAGTTCTTCAGCCGAGAGGTTGTTAAGTTCTTTCTGTTCCATCTTTACCACCATACCCTTTATGTTCTTTGAGTTGCTTTGCAAAGGCCAGCAGGTCCGCCTCCGACGACGCTGCGCCGGCGGTGGCCTGGGTCTGTAGGATGCTTATGTAGTCGTCGAGCGCGCGCGCACCGTTTGCCAGTTCCGCCGGCTGCTGGATGATGCCGGTCAGCAGGGCCAGCTCGTCCGGGTTCAGCTCGCCCGAGAGCGCCGCGATCTGCACCGTGCCCGTGCCGCCGTGGGCGAGCAGGACGGTGTAAATGTGCCGCAGTTCCGGCGAGGAAAACTGCGCCGCGTCCGGCACATTCGTCCGATCCCGGAACAGGCCGGGGTCGAGATACAATAATTTAATGATGCCCTGTTCGGCGGCCGCCGAGCGGGGATCGTCGAAGCGGATGCTCCGCCCGGGCGGCTGCATCGCCGTCGCGGGGCGCAGCAGGTCGCGCTCGCGCTCCTTGCGCGCGCGGCTGAGCCGCCGCTTGCGCTGGCGCTGCACCTCGTCGGTCACGACTGCGGCGGGCATGCCCGCCGTCTCCGCGACGCGCATGGCGTACACCTCGCGCTCGACGCTGCCGGGCAGCTCGGCCACCACGCCCGCCGCCTCCTTGACGAAGGCCACGCGCTGCTCGTCGACCTGGAGGTCGTATTTTCGCTGCACCGCGCCGAGCCGGTAGTCGATGTGGTTTTCCGACTGTTCGAGCAGGTTTCGGAATGCGTCCGCGCCGAAGGTCTTGATATATTCGTCGGGGTCTTTCGCCCCCTGCATCTGCAGGACGCGCACGCGCACCTCGAGCTTTTCGAGGATGCCGATCGCGCGCTGCGACGCCTTTTGCCCCGCGCCGTCGTTGTCGTAGGCGATGACGATCTCGCTCGTGTAGCGCGAGAGAAGCCGCGCCTGCTCCGGCGTGAGCGACGTGCCGAGCGAGGCGACCGCGCTGTCAAACCCCGCCTGATGCAGGCTCGCCACGTCGATGTTGCCCTCTGCCAGTATGATATACCCGCATTTCGACTTTTTAGCCAAATTGAGCGCAAACAAATTGTGGCTCTTGCTGAAAACGATGGTTTCCGGGCTGTTCATGTACTTGGGTTCTCCGTCGCCGAGGATGCGCCCGGAGAAGCCGATGACGTTGCCGCGCACGTCGATGACCGGGAACATGAGCCGGTTGCGGAACGTGTCGTACACGCCGCCGGAGCGGCCGTGGCGCACGAGCCCGCCGTCAAACAGCTCCTGCTCGGAGTAGCCGAGCGCCTTCATCGCGCGCACGAGGCTGTCCCACGTGTCGGGTGCGAAGCCCAGGCCGAAGCGCGTCACGGTCTGCGCCGTGAGCTGCCGGCGGGCGAGATAGTCCCGCGCCGGCTGGCCGGCCGGGGTCTTGAGCTGCGCGTGGAAAAAGCGCGCCGCGTCCCGGTTGAGCGCGAGCAGGCGCTGGCGCTTTTTCGCGCCGGGGTCGTCCGACTGCTCGGGCAGCTGCATGCCCGCGCGGTTGGCCAGAAACGCCACCGCCTCCGGGAACGAGAGGTTCTCGATCTCCATGATGAAGCTGATGACGCTGCCGCCCTTTCCGCAGCCGAAGCAGTGGTAGATCTGCTTATCCGGCGAGACGGAAAACGACGGCGTTTTTTCGCTGTGAAACGGGCAGAGCCCGAAGAGGTTCGACCCGCTCTTTTTCGTCAGGCGCACGTAGCCGCTCACAACATCGACAATGTCGTTGCGCTCGGCGAGCTCCTGCAGAAAGGATTCCGGAAAGGCCACGTGCGTCACCTTCTTTCTGTGGTTTCCGTTGTATGTACTTCCTTATTTAATGGTCCAGGCGGCGGGGATGAACAGTTCCGAATACACCTCCAGCGCATAGCTGTCGGTCATGCCGGACACATAGTCGCACACCGCGCGCTGCGGCCCTTCGTCGTCCGCGATGGACTGATAGACCACCGGGAGCTCGTCAATGTGGTTGACATAATATTCCCAGATGCTGCCGAGGATATTCTGCACCTTGCGCTCCTCGCCCTTGGCGATGGGGTTGTAGTACACGCCCTCGTACATGAAGGTCGTGAACACGTCCACGGCCTCGCGCATATCGGGCGACATGCGCAGCTCGCCGTCGCCGCTGTGGGCGATGATGTCCGTGAGGATGGAGTTGATGCGCACGCTGTTGCGCTCGCCCACGCGCTCGCGCACGATGGCGGGCACGTCCTCCGGCTGCACGATGCCGCCGCGCATGGCGTCGTCGAGGTCGTGATTGATGTAGGCCACGCGGTCGGCCAGGCGCACGACGTCGGCCTCGAGCGTGCCGCGCGGCTGCCCGGTCGTGTGGTTGAGGATGCCGATGCGCGTCTCGTTGCAGAGGTTCAGGCCGCGGCCGTCGCGCTCGATGCGGTCGACGACGCGCAGGCTCTGCTCATAGTGCCGGAAGCCGACGCCGGTATAGATCGCGTTGAGCGCGCGCTCTCCCGCGTGGCCGAACGGCGTGTGGCCGAGGTCGTGCCCGAGACTGATGGCCTCGGTGAGATCTTCGTTGAGTTCGAGCGCGCGGGCGATCGTGCGCGCGAGCCGCGCGACCTCGAGCGTGTGCGTCAGGCGCGTGCGGTAATGGTCGCCCTCCGGGCGCAGGAACACCTGCGTCTTGTGTTTCAGGCGGCGGAACGATTTCGAGTGCGTGATGCGGTCGACGTCGCGCTGGAAGCACGTGCGCATCTCACACGGCGGCTCGGGCGTCGGGCGGCCGGTGGACTGCGTGCTCAGCAGGCCGTGCGGGCCGATGAGCAGCGCCTCGGCGGCCTCGCGTTTTTCTCTTGGGCAGGGCACAGGGATCCCTCCGTTTCCACATAAAATCCATGGTTGCGGCCGGAGCGCCTTGCGCCATTTCCGGCTGCAATACTCTGATACGACATTGCCGTGCATTTCCCTCTTTTTTTTGAAAAAATGCAGAAAAAAAGTTTCCAAATCGAGTGCCAATTTTTTCACGATCGTTTTTGGCCTGAAAGCGCGGTAAAGATCCGCAGAAAATGGACGCGGATAGATATTCGTCAAGCAGAATGTTTATGCAATTTTTGGCTGGGATTCCGTGTGCGTTCAACGCCACCTCATCCGTCGCGGCGTGGCTGCCGCGATGCCTTCCCCTCAAGGGGGAGGCATCGTCAGAGGGCGATGCAGGATTTCATCCGAGGCGGGCCTTGCCCCCGCGGGCTTCCCCGCGGCTCAAATATTTCAAAACCGTCGATCATTCGCGCCGCAAGGGGGAAGGCAAAAGGTGCGCAGCGGCACGAAAGCCCTCCCAAATCGGGAGGGCTTTGCGATACTTATATACTCCTATACTCCGGCGTGCGGCGCGCACAGGTACTGTGCACACGCGCTCACAAGCCCGCGCCGGCGAGGGGGACGGCGCGCTCCGTCTCGCCGACGGGGCGCACGGCGCAGCGGCCGGCGGTCAGGTCGCGCACCTGCGCGGCAAAGGCCTCGCCGGCTTCCTCCGGCAGCAGGGCGCAGACCGTCACGGCGGCGGCATACTGCGTCTCCTGCACGACGCCGCCGAGCGCGGCGACGGCCGCGCGCACCGGCTCATAGAGCGCGTAGGGCGTGCTGACCTCGCAGGCGAGCCAGCGGCGCACCTCCGAGATGCCGGCGTCGGCGAGGGCATCGGCCGCGGCGGCGGTATACGCCCGCAGCAGGCCGCCCGTGCCGAGCAGCACGCCGCCGAAGTAGCGCGTGACGACGCAGACAACGTTCGTCACACCCGCGCGGCGGAACACCTCCAGCATTGGGATGCCGGCCGTGCCCTGCGGCTCGCCGTCGTCGGAGTAGCGTTCGGTGCCGTCGCGCAGCAGGTAGCACCAGCAGTTGTGCCGCGCGTCGTGATACTGCTTTTTGCACGCGGCGATGATTGTACGCGCCTCGTCCTCGGAGCCGACCGGCCGCACGAGGCCCAGAAAGCGCGAGCGTTTGTCCACGTACTCCGACGCGCCGGATTTTGTGGGAATGCGGTAGCTGTCCATATTACCCCTCCTCGCCCGCGATGACGAACGGCTCGAGCCGCGGCCACTGCTCCGGGTGGATGATGACCTCGAGCGCGATGCCGTCGTCGCGGTAGTCGGTGTGCAGCACGGCACAGTCGCGGTGCAGCGTTTCGAGCAGCGCGCCCTGCGCATACGGCAGCAGCAGCGTCACATGGTGGTCGGCCCGGCCGAGGATGGCGCGCACGCACTCGGTCAGCTCCGCCGCGCCCTCACCGCTGCGGGCCGAGATGCAGACGATATTCTCCCCGTGCGGCAGGATGCCGAGATAGGCATCGCACTTATTGAACACGCGGATGCACGGCGTCTGCGCCGCGCCGAGCTGGTCGATGAGCCGGTCGACGACCTCCGCCTGCGCCTCCCACTCGGGGTTCGAGAGGTCGATCACGTGCAGGAGCACGTCGGCATACGTCAGCTCCTCGAGCGTGGCCTTGAACGCCTCGACCAGGTGCGTCGGCAGCTTGCGGATGAAGCCGACCGTGTCCGAGAGCAGCACCTCCTGCGCGGCGTCGATGCGCCAGCGGCGGGTCGTGGTGTCGAGCGTGTCGAACAGGCGGTCGTTGGCCGGGATGTCCGATCCCGTCAGGCAGTTGAGCAGTGTGGATTTTCCGGCGTTCGTGTAGCCGACGAGGGCCACGACCGGCAGGGCGTTTTTCTCGCGGCGGCGGCGCTGCGTGCGGCGGATCTTGCGCACGTCCTCGAGTTCTGCCTGCAGCTTCTGGATCTTGCGGCGGATGTGGCGGCGGTCGGTCTCAAGCTGCGTTTCGCCCGGGCCGCGCGTGCCGATCGGCGACGAGCCGCCGGAGGCCGTCTGCCGCACGAGGTGCGTCCACATGCCCGTCAGGCGCGGCAGAAGGTACTGGTACTGCGCCAGCTCCACCTGCAGCTGGCCCTCGCGCGTCTGGGCGCGCTGGGCGAAAATGTCGAGGATCAGGCCCGAGCGGTCGAGCACGCGCACGCCGAGTTCCTCCTCCAGCACGCGCATCTGTGACGGGGAGAGCTCATTGTCAAACACCGCGAGGTCGCAGTCGTTGGCGACGATGAGTTCGCGCAGCTCCGCCACCTTGCCCTCGCCGAGGAAGGTGCGCGGGTCGGGCGTGGGCTTGTTCTGCAGCAGCGTCACGACGGGCTGGCCGCCGGCTGTCTCCACGAGCGCGGCCAGCTCGGCAAGGGAAATGTCCGTCGAGCGCTCGCGTTCGTCCATGTTCGCCGCGGCGAGACCAGCCAGCGCGGCGCGTTCGATCTTTTGTTCGGTAGATTGCATAGGGGTCATCCTTTGAAATGAATATTTATCGGGTTTGCGGCCGGAAATGCCCGGTGTGGCGGGGCGCTTGTGTCACGGGTACGGTGTGTGTACGTCACGTGGCACCGTACCATACCGTACAGTACCGTACCGTACCACACCGTGTCTTACCCTGCAGCAGGAACACACGGCAAAGCATATCTTACCCTGTCTCTCTCAAAGAAAGCCAGGGGGAAAGAAAGCCGCTGTGGGAAATCGGCGAAAATGTGGAAAACTGTGTGGAAAGATTGCGGAAAACTAGAATTATGCAAAATCAGCAATTCTCGCTTGACAAGTAATGCAAAAGCATACTAGACTGGAAGTGGGGCAAACGACCGGCCTGCTCACGACGGGGGCAGCGGCTCGGTGCGCTTGTCAGCGTCCGGCACTGCCGGCGCAGCGAAGCGCTGCACGCCCCAGATGCCGACGAGGATGGCGGCCGAGGCCACGGCGCTGACCCAGCCGAACGGCTCGTGCAGGAGGAGCACTCCGGCGAGCACGGACACGACGGTCGAGAAGTTGATGAGCGCTGCGGTGCGCGCGACGGGCAGCACCTCCAGCGCCCGGTTGAGCGCGAGGTAGGACAGCACCGAAGCCACCACGCTCAAAAACACGATGGCGAGCGCGAACGGCGCGTGCGTCATCGGCAGCACGACGGCGCTCAGGTCGTGCCGGTGCTCGAGCACGGACAGCACCCCGAACGCGGCGGCGCCCATGCCGCAGGTGATGTACGTGCGCTCAAAGGCTGTGAAGCTGCCCGAGCACGCGCGGCAGGCCACTATGTAGCCCGCGCCGGCAAAGACCGTGCCGAGCAGGATGAGAAAGCCGAGAAAGCTGCCCGCGCCGATGCCGGTGGCGTAGACGGCCAGCACGATCACCCCCGCGACGGAGAGGACCGAGAACACGACCTGCCGCCACGTGGCCTTTTCGTGCAGGAAGACCGCCCCGTAGACGAGCGAGCACAGCGGGATGAGCGCGACCATGACGCCGGAAAACGACGTGCTCGTGAGCTTGAGGCCATACTGCTCGCAGGGGAAGTAGAGCACGGGCTCGAACAGGCCCGCCAGCAGCACGGGCCAGAGCTTCCGAGAGCGAAAGCGCACGGGGAAGCGTCTCGTCAGGCGCAGCAGGTTCAGCAGCAGGAATGCCAGCGCGAAGCGCCAGAACAGCAGCACGAACGGCGTGCCGTAGTCCTGCGCGATGCGCGAGGCGAGGAACGTGAAGCCCCAGATGAAATACGTGAACGCGGCGAGCCAGAACGCGCCCGCCGCCGAGAGGGTGCGGTGCAAGGGGATCAGCCTTCTTTCTCGGTGGTGAAGGTGAGGTCGACCCCGTCGGAGCGGCAGACGATCGTGCCGTTAAGGTCCGTGCGGTAGACGGTCACGTCCGCGTCGCGCAGGCGGCTGAGCGTGTCGTCGTGCGGGTGGCCGTACTCATTGTCCGCGCCGCAGCTGATGACGGCGTACTTCGGCTGCGCCTCGTACAGCAGGCGGTAGCCCGTGGAGGTGCGGCTGCCGTGGTGGCCGGCCTTGATGACGTCGCAGCGGACGTCCTCGCCCGCGTCAAGCACGTCCGTCTCGCTCTCGTACTCGGCGTCGCCGGTGAAGAGGAAGGCGTTGCTGCCGTAGTCCACGCGCAGGATGAGGCTCTGGTTGTTGACGTCGCTGTAGTGCTTTTGCGGGCCGAGGACGGTCACGGTCGCGCTGCCGAGGGAGAACGTGTCGCCCACGTTCGGCACGGTGATGGCGAGGTTTGCCGTTTCGGCCGCGCGCATGACGCGCTGGAACGCGCCGTTGCTGCTCGAGGTGACGGAGCTGTAGAGCGTGCGCACCGGGAAGGCCGCGATGACGGCCTTCATGCCGCCGCAGTGGTCGGCGTGCGCGTGCGTGCAGACGAGGTAGTCGATGGCCGTCACGCCGTGCTGCTTGAGGTAGGCCGTGATCTTGTTGGCCTGGTTGCCCTCGGCCGCGTCGATGAGCATGACCTGCCCGTCGCACTGCAGCAGCGTACAGTCGCCCTGGCCGACATCGAGATACGTCACGGTCAGCCCGTCGCCGGGCATGGCCGTCGCGGTGACGCCGGGCGCAGCCGTGGCGCTCGGGTCGGCGGCTGCGTGGTCGCGGCCGTAGCCGAACCACGTGGCGAGGACCGCGATGATGAGCGCGAGCACGATGGTGATCAGATGATTTTTGGCCTGCGAATTGCGGCCGCGAGTGGGTTGGGCCATGGGTCACATCTCCTGTTTGATGATAAAAGCGTGGGGGTGTCTGCACCCCCTCCGTCACGGCGCAAAGCGCCGCGCCACCTCCCCTTACACAGGGGAGGCCAGGACTGCGCGCATCTGCGGCGGCGTGCGTTGTGCTCTGGCTGCATACCGCCACCTCCGCTCCGAACCGGCGTGCCCCCCCGTTTCCTGCGCTGGGAATGCCCGCGTCGGGCGGGGAACGCAAAAATGTCTGCGTAAGCGAATACGCAGACATTTTCTCATATCCCAGGTGAAATTGCAACCCCGCGGCTGTCCGCTGCATGGGACAGTGCGGGAGCTTCCGGCCGGGTTTTTATCCGTTTTCGCGCCAGAGTTTTACCGCGCGGATGCGCGCGTGGGCGCGCGCGCGGGCCGCCTCGGCCGTGGAGACGTTCATCTCCATGCCGCGCACCTCCAGATCCGACTCGGCCCGGCGCAGCGCCGCCTCGGCGCGGGGCAGGTCAATGTCCGGCGCGGGCTCGGCCGTGCGGGCGAGCACGGTCACGGTGTTGGCGGCGACGTTCACCGTGCCGGGGCTCACGGCGCAGTAGTGCTCCGCGCCGCCGGAAGTATAGCGCACGACGCCGCTCACGAGCGCGCCGAGCAGCGGCGCGTGGCCCGGCAGGATGCCGGCCTCCCCGTCGGTGAGGGGGAGCGTGACCTGCTGGGCCTGCGTGTCCACGGCCGCGCCGCCGGCCGTGACGATCTCCAGATGCAGTGTGTCCGCCATGGCGCACCTCACTGCAGCGCGTCGCGCTTGCGCAGCACGTCGTCGATCGAGCCGCAGAACAAAAACGCCTGCTCGGGAATGTCGTCGCACTCGCCGCCGAGGATGGCCTCGAAGCCGCGGATGGTCTCGTCGAGCGGGACGTATTTGCCGGCCATGCCCGTGAAGTTTTCCGCCACGTGGAACGGCTGCGACAAAAAGCGCTGGATGCGCCGCGCGCGGTTGACGGCGGCCTTGTCCTCCACGCTCAGCTCGTCCATGCCGAGCACGGCGATGATGTCCTGCAGGTCCTTATACTTTTGCAGCACGCGCTGCACGGCGCGCGCGGTGTCATAGTGCCGGCGGCCGAGAATGTCCGGCTCGAGGATGCGCGACGTGGAGCCGAGCGGATCGACGGCCGGGTAGATGCCCAGCTCCGAGATGCTGCGGTCGAGCACGGTCGTGGCGTCGAGGTGGGCAAAGGTCGTGGCCGGGGCAGGGTCGGTCAGGTCGTCGGCGGGGACGTAGATCGCCTGCACGCTCGTGACCGAGCCGTTGCGCGTGGAGGTGATGCGCTCCTGCAGCTTGCCCATTTCGGTGGCGAGCGTGGGCTGATAGCCGACGGCGGAGGGCATGCGCCCGAGCAGGGCCGACACCTCGCTGCCCGCCTGCGTGAAGCGGAAGATGTTGTCGATGAACAGCAGCACATCCTGCCCGGACTCGTCGCGGAAGTTTTCCGCGATCGTCAGGCCCGAGAGCGGCACACGCAGACGCGCGCCGGGCGGCTCGTTCATCTGGCCGAAGACGAGCGCCGTCTTGCTGATGACGCCGGATTCGTTCATCTCGTTCCAGAGGTCGTTGCCCTCGCGCGAGCGCTCGCCCACGCCGGCAAAGACGGAGTAGCCGCCGTGCTCGTAGGCGATGTTGCGGATCAGCTCCATGATGAGCACGGTCTTGCCGACGCCTGCGCCGCCGAACAGACCAATCTTGCCGCCCTTGGCATAGGGCGCGAGCAGGTCAACGACCTTGATGCCGGTCTCGAGCAGTTCGGTCGCGGGGGCGATGTCCGTGAAGGCCGGGGCCTCGCGGTGGATGGGCAGATATTCCGTGGCGTTGACGGGGCCTTTGCCGTCGATCGGCTCGCCGATGACGTTGAACATGCGGCCGAGCGTCGCCTCGCCGACGGGCATTTTCACGCTCGTGCCGGTGTCCACGGCGACGCAGCCGCGCTGCAGCCCGTCGGTGGAAAAGAGCGAGATGCAGCGAACCGCATTGTCGCCGAGCTGCTGCACCGCCTCCATGACGATGCGGCGCTGGCCGGCGTGCACCTCGATGGCGTTGTTGATCTCCGGCAGCTTTCCGGCCGGGAACTGCACGTCCACCACCGGGCCGATGACCCTTTTGACGATACCGTTTTCCATACGTTCTCCCTTCGTGGGACGCGGCGCTGCCGCCGCGGTGTTAGTCCGATTTGTCCGATTTTTTCAGCGCGGCGCTGCCGCCGACGATCTCGGAGATCTCCGTCGTGATCGCGGCCTGACGCGCGCGGTTGAACTCCAGATTCAGGTCCTCGATGAGCTCCGCCGTCGAGTCCGTGGCGGCGGTCATCGCGGTCATGCGCGCGGCGTGCTCGCCCACGCGGGCCTCGAGCATCACGGCGTAGACCGTGTTGTTCAGGTACAGCTCGAGCACGTTGTCGAGCACGGTCTGCGCGTCCGGCACGAACAGGTAGTTGTTGTTCGCGGCGGGCGCGTCGGCCTCCGGCGCGGCGGGCAGCAGCTGCCGGTGCACCGGCGTCTGGTGCAGTACGGAGTCAAAGCGCTGGTAGACGAGGTGGATCTCGTCCGCCTCGCCGCTGCGGTAGAGGTTTTTGAGCTCCTCGGCGATCTCGAGCGCCTCGGCCATGGTGGGCGTGTCGCTCAGGTCGGAGAAGATCTGCCGCACGGGCAGGTCGGTGCCCGCGAGCACGTCGCGCCCCCAGCGGCCGCACACGATCACGGAGCAGGGGCGCGCCTCGGCGCGCACGAGCCCCTCGAGGTGGCGCAGCAGCAGCTGGTTATACGCTCCGCACAGCCCGCGGTTGCCCCAGAAGACCACGTAGCACACGCGGCCGACGTGCCGCCGGGGCGTGAGATACGGGTGCTCAAAGTTCGCGTCGCCGGCGAGCAGGGCGTTGAGCACGGCCTGACTCTTGTCCGCGAACAGGCGCACGCCCGCAAGGCTCGTCTGCGTCTTGCGCAGCTTCGACACGGCGATCATCTTCATCGTGCGGGTGATCTGCTGCGTGCTGTTCACGCTGCGGATGCGCGCGCGGATCTTATGCAGGTTCGTCAAGGGGCGTCAACTCCTCTCTGCCGGCGGCGGGGATGGTGGTTCATAGATTTTTCAGCGTTTCGGCTGCGAGCTCGCGCAGGCGCTCGAGCGCCTCGGGCGGGAGCTTTTTGCCGCTGTGCACAAGGTCGTGCAGCTCCGGATACGTCCGGTGGATGCGCGCGAGCAGGGCGTCGGCATAGCGCGGCACGTCCTCGACGGCGATCGTGTCCGTGTACCCCTCGCCGGCGGCGAAGAGCACCGCGACCTGATCGGCCGCGTCCATGGGCGCGTACTGCGGCTGTTTCAGCAGCTCGGTCATGCGGCTGCCGCGCGCGAGCGTGTCGCGCGTAGCCTTGTCGAGATCGGAGCCGAACTGCGCGAACGACGCCAGCTCCCGGTACTGCGCCAGATCCATGCGCAGCCGGCCGGCGACCTGCTTCATCGCGCCGAGCTGCGCCGCGCCGCCGACACGCGACACGGACAGGCCCACGTTGATGGCCGGGCGCACACCGGCGTGGAACAGATCCGTTTCGAGGAAGATCTGCCCGTCGGTGATGGAGATGACATTCGTCGGGATATAGGCCGAGATATCGCCCGCCTGCGTCTCGATGATGGGCAGGGCGGTCATGCTGCCGCCGCCGGCTTCTTCGCTCAGGCGCGCGGCGCGCTCGAGCAGGCGGGAGTGCAGGTAAAACACGTCGCCGGGGTAGGCCTCGCGTCCGGGCGGACGCTGCAGCAGCAGGGAAATCTCACGGTAGGCCACGGCCTGCTTCGACAGGTCGTCATAGACGATGAGCACGTCGCGTCCGCGGTACATGAAGTACTCGCCGATGGCGGCGCCCGCGTAGGGCGCGATGTAGAGCATGGGCGCGGTCTCGGATGCGTGCGCGCACACGACGGTGGTGTAGGCCATGGCACCGCGGTCGCGCAGTTTCTGCACGACGCCCGCGACGGTCGATTCCTTCTGGCCGATGGCGACGTAGATGCACAGCACGCCGGTGTCCTTCTGGTTGAGGATGGCGTCGATGGCGATGGCGGTCTTGCCGGTCTGGCGGTCGCCGATGATGAGCTCGCGCTGGCCGCGGCCGATGGGCACGAGCGCGTCGATGGCCTTGATGCCGGTCTGCAGCGGGACGCTCACGCCCTTGCGCGCGATGACGCCGGGCGCGGGGCTCTCGATGGCGCGGCGCTCCGTCGTGCGGATCGGGCCGAGGCCGTCGATCGGCCGGCCGAGCGCGTCGACGACGCGGCCGGTCATTTCTTCGCCCACGGGCACGGACATGATCTGCCCCGTGCGGCGCACGCGGTCGCCCTCCTGCAGGTGGCCGTAGGGCCCGAGCAGGACGACGCCGATGTCCTCGCGGCCGAGGTCCATGACCATGCCGCGCAGCGTGCCGTCAAAGGCCAGCAGCTCGCCGGCCATGGCGTCGGCCAGACCACGGATGCGGCAGATGCCGTCCGACAGGCTCGTGACGACGCCGGACTGGAACACGTCGATGCCGACGTGTGTGTCCGCGAGCTTGGCGCGGATGCACGCGGCGAGGTCGGGCGTTTCCTGCGTGGTGTGCAGGACGCTGTTGGCCGCGTCCTGCTCGAGCAGGTCGAGCGCGTGGCGCAGCGTGCCGTCATAGTGCGTGTCGCCGATGCGCAGGCACACGCCGCCGATCAGCTCCGGGCGCACGGTCGTCATGACGGTGACATGGCCGTAGGCGCGCGTGAGGGTATCGGTGAGCGCGTCGAGCGCGGCGGCGCTCAGGGGCTCTGCCGATTCGATCGTCACGGTCAGCGTGCCGGTCTCGGCGAGGGCGAGCGCGTCGCTTGGCTGGGTGGTCAGGTGCTCGCCGATGTGGGCGAGAAAGTCGTCAACGAGGTTTGCGCGCGCGGGTGCGAACGCATCCTGCGCCAGCACGCCGGCGGCGGCCGCCGTGATGCGGCTGATGGCCGCGTCGCTCACGCGGTCTTCCATGTCGCTGCGCAGCTGCGCCTCGGTCTGCTGCGCGCTGCGGCGCACGGCCTCGGCCTGACGGGCAGTTTCGGCGTCGGCGGCCGTGGTGTTGGCCTCGGCCTGACGCTGCGCGTCCGCGAGCTGACACTGCGCCTGCGCGTCGGCCGCCTGCTGCGCCTCGGCAATGTCCTCGGCGGTGTGGCGGGCCTGATCCTGCGCGTCGGCCGCGCGGCCGAGCGCCTCGGCAATGCGCTCTTTCCGGTCGCGGAAGAGCTTGCGGATGCGCTTGCGCGTCAGGAAAAACAGCGCGCCTGCCAGCAGCAGGAAGTTGAAGACGGGGCCGATGGCTCTCAGAAATTCCATGGCGTCGGCGCCCCCTTTCGATTCATTTCATTCATGGTTCAGCCCTCATGCGCGGGGGCGACCCATTGGCGGATCTGCGCGGCATTGCGCTCGGCTGCGTCGCTGCCGAGTAGCCCGCCGGTCAGTGCCGTGACGAGCTCGGGCAGTTTCGCGTCCACGGCGGCGGCCGCGGCGGTCTCTTCGTCGCGCACACGCGCCCGCATGGCGCGCGTGGCCTGCGCGGCCTCCTGGTGCGCGCTCTGCAGCGCCTGGGCGCGCGCGCGCTCGGCCGCGCTCTTGGCCTCGGCCAGCAGCGCGTCTGCCGCGGCGGCCTGTTTGCGCTGCGCCTCGCTGCGCGTGCGCGCGGCCGCGTCGAGCTGCTGCTGGGCGGTGCGCCCGGCGTTGAGCCCGTCCTGAATGCGCGCGTCGCGCGCGGCCATGAACGACACCAGCGGGTCAAACAGCAGCTTTTTCAAAACCACCAGCAGCACGAAAAAGCAGATCACCGTCCAGATCAGTTCGGAGATGTTGATGCTCAAAGCGTGTGCCTCCCTTGTTCCGGGCTTCTCAGCCGAGCTTGCCGATCAGCAGAAACGCGATCAGCAGGCCGTAGATCGTCAGCGATTCGAGCAGGCCCATGGCGATGATCATGTTCGAGCGGATGGTGCCGGCGGCCTCGGGCTGGCGCGCGATGGCGTCCATGGCGTGGGCGGCGGCCAGACCCTGGCCGATGCCGGGGCCGATGGTGCTGATGGCGATGGCGAGCGCGGCGGCGATCGCAATGATTCCGGTTGACATAACTCTTTTCCTCCTAAATTTTCTTAGCGATGCGGATCTTTCTCTCTTGCGTATTTATGGGATGCAGGGCGTCACTCCTCGATGGCTTCCTCGATATAGATCGACAGCAGCATCGTGAACACGACGGCCTGGATCAGGCAGAACAGCAGGCTCAGCACCTGCATGAGCAGCGGCAGCACGAGCGGGAAGAGGTTGCCGAGCTCGTGCGTGACCATTTCCTCGCCGTAGAGGTTGCCGTACAGTCGCAGCGCGAGGGAAAACGGCCGCACGATCTGCTCGATGAGGTTGAGCGGCAGCATGAGCAGGAAGGGCTTGATGAAGCTCTTGAGATAGCCCCCCAGCCCGCGGCGCTGGATGCCGACGGTGTGCGTCATGCAGAAGGCGATGATGGCCAGGCCCGCCGTGACGGACAGCGTGGCCGTCGGCACGGTGAACACCTGCCCCGCGCCGGGCAGCAGCCCGATGTAGTTGGACACGACGATGAAGATGAAAAACGTCGCCATCATCGGGAAGTAGCGCCGGGCATTGGCCGGGCCGAGGATGCCGCCGTAGAAGCCCTGCAGCTTTTCGACGGCCATTTCGGCGGCGTTTTGCAGTGGGCCGGGCACGTCGCGCAGCCTGCGCGTGGCCAGCCACGACAGCAGCGCCAGCACGGCGATGATGACCCACATGGTCACGACCGCGCCGGTCACTTCCAGCGGGCCGATGGAAAACAGTACATTCGTCTCACCCATTGGTGTCGTCCCTCCGTTCGTCCGCCGGGTCGGTATCCGGCGTGCGTTCCTGTGCAGTGTTTTCGGGCAGCTCGGCCGTCTCCGCGTCCGGCACTTCCACGCCCTCGGCGGGGATGGTATCGTCCATTTTCCGCGCGAGGATCCACACGCCGGCGATGCTGCCGCCCGACAGGCCGACGGCCGTGCCGATGAGCGTGCCGGCCAGCGGCAGCGGCACGACCTTGCGCAGCAGGTACACGAGCACGAGCGCGGCGAGGTTGATGACCTGCCGCAGGCCGCTGGTGCCCATGACGGTGGCCTGGCTCTGCTTGGCGCGCTGTAGGCTGCGGCGCGTCAGCAGCGTGTTGCCGGCGGCCACGAGCAGGCCGAACACCAGTCCGGCCACGCCGCCGAGCAGATATTGTCCGATCGACATTTGCTGTCCCTCCCGATCTGCGGAAAACCCCGGCAATGCCGGGGCAATTTCTTAGCGAAAACTTAGCGGATACTTAACAGTATTCTACTATATCATGATGACGAAAAGTTGCCAATACCTAATTTAATGATTTGAATAATTTTGTTGAATTCTACAAATAGCAGCAAAATGCCCCGGAACGCGCCATGCCGCTTCACAAACCGGGGGAAATAGTATATACTGTGGGGCAGAAAAAACTGCGGGTCCCGGCATCCCACAGGGCACCCCGCGGCGAAAAATCTTCCGAAAAGAGGGATACAGTATGAAATACATTCTCGTCATCGGCGACGGCATGGCTGACCATCCGCTCGACACGCTCGGCGGCCGCACGCCGCTCGAAGCATCGAAAAAAGACGCGATCGATGCCCTCGCGCGCCACGGCATCCTCGGCAGCGTGCGCAACGTGCCCGAGGGCTTCGCCCCCGGCAGCGACACGGCCATCATGTCCATCTTCGGCTGCTCGCCGCGCAAGTACTTTTTCGGCCGCGCCCCGCTCGAGGCGGCGGCGTCCGGCATCCGGCTCGCCCCCGGCGATGCGTGCTACCGCTGCAACATGGTCACGTATGCCGATGAGGACGTGCCGTTCGAGCACAAGCACATCATCTCCCACAGCGCGGGCAGCATCGAGGGCCGCGAGTCGGACGAGCTCGTGACGATGCTCTTTGACCACCCTGACTTCCGCCCGCTGGCCGAGCAGGCCGGCATGGTCATCCACAAGGGCTCGTCGTTCCGCCACCTCGCGGTGCAGAGCCACGTGGACATCAAGGGCATTCAGCTCGCCCCGCCGCACGACCACCTCGGCGAGGAGATCGGCCCCATCCTGCCCACCGGCTGCCCGAACGCCGACGTGCTGCGCGAGCTCATGCGCCGCGCGTTCGACATTCTCGACCAGCACCCGATCAACGTCGCGCGCCGCGCCGCCGGCAAGCTCCCGGCCAACGGCGTCTGGTTCTGGGCCGAGGGCACGGCGGCCGCGCTGCCGAACTTCCCCGAGCACTACGGCTCGGACGGCGGCGTCGTCTCGGCCGTGCCGCTGTGCCACGGCATCGGCATCCTGACGGGGCTTGAGGCCGTCACCGTCCCGACCGCGACCGGCGAGTGGGACACCGACTACGCCGCGAAGGTCGCCGCCGCGCTGGGCGTGCTCAAAAAGCACGACTTCGTGGCCCTGCATCTCGAGGGCCCGGACGAGGCCACGCACAACCACGACCTCGAGCACAAGATCTATTCCATCGAGCGCCTGAGCGCCGACGTCGTCGCCCCCGTGACCGAGGCGCTGCGCGCTGCGGGCGAGGACTTCCGCCTGCTGCTGCTCTCGGACCACATGACGTATATGGCCAACGGCGCGCACGGCGCCGACCCCGTGCCGTTCGTGCTCTATGACAGCCGCGTGAGCGAGGGCTCCGGCCTGCCGTATTCCGAGGCCAACGGCCGCAAGGGCCCGTACGTGGACGACGGCGCGGAGCTGATGGACCTGCTCTTCGAGCTGAAAAAACTGTGACCGGCACGACGACGGAGGCCGCGTGGGCGAAGCTGAACCTGTCGCTGGACGTGCTCGGTGCGCGCTCCGACGGGTTTCACGACCTACGCATGGTCATGCAGAGCGTGGACCTGCACGACGACGTGACCGTTACGCTCGACGACACGGGCGTCTGCCTCGCCGAGACCAACCGCAGCTACCTGCCCTGCGGGGCGGACAATGTGGCCGTGCGCGCGGCGCAGGTGTTTCTCTCTCGCGCGGGGCTTACCTGCGGCGTGCACATCCGGCTGCACAAGCGCATCCCCGTGTGCGCGGGGCTGGGCGGCGGCTCGTCGGACGCGGCGGCCGTGCTGCGCGCGCTCGAGCGGCTGACCGGCGCGGGCTTCACCCGCGCGGAGCTCGAGGAGATGGGTGCGCAGGTCGGCTCGGACGTGCCGTACTGTGTCGCGGGCGGCACGATGCTGGCCGAGGGCCGCGGCGAGCGGCTCACGCCCGTCACGCCCATGCCGCGCATGCCGGTCGTGATCTGCAAGCCGGATTTTCCGATCTCGACGCCGGAACTGTTCCACCGCGTGGACGCGCGCACCTCGCGCTGCCGCCCGGACACGGAGGGCATCTGCGCCGCGCTCGCCGACGGGGACATGCCCCGGCTCGCCCGCCGGATGTACAACGTCTTTGAGGACGTGCTCACCCACCGCGAGGGCGAGATCGTGGCCATCAAGAGCTGCCTGCTCGACGGCGGCGCGCTCGGTGCGGTCATGAGCGGCACGGGCTCGGCCGTGTTCGGCATCTTTGCCGATGCCGACAGCGCGGCGTATGCCAAGCGCCGGCTCGCGCGCGATTATGCCGAGTGCTTCCTGACCGAGACCATCGGCCGCCTGGAGATCTGAGCGTCCCCGGATTAAAACCGAACAAAACTGCCGATACTGAGCACAGATGCCCGGTACCGGCAGTTTTTTCATCACAGAAAGGCGGACATACGATGCATACCCATTCTCTCTCCATCAATTCCGATCCCGGCCGCGCGCTGCGTCCGTGGGAGCTGGCGCTGCTGCTGGCCGTGTGCGTGACGCTGCTGACCGGCACGTGGGCGCAGGCGCGCAGCCAGCTGCTCGCGGCCCGGCTCGTGCGGCTGCACGTGATCGCCGTCTCGGACGACGACGCCGAGCAGGCCGTGAAGCTGCAGGTGCGCGACGCGGTGCTGGCCTATCTCGGGCCGCAGCTGCAGGGCGTGACGGATGTCGATGCGGCGCAGCAGCTCATCGCGGGCGACCTCGACGGCATCGCCCGCGCGGCGCAGGCGGCGGCGGGGGAGCGGCCGGTGCGCGTGGCGCTGGGCCCCGAGCACTACCCGACGCGCGACTACGGCACGTTCGCCCTCCCGGCGGGGGTGTACACCTCCTTGCGCGTGACGCTCGGCGCGGGCGCGGGGCACAACTGGTGGTGCGTCATCTTCCCGCCGCTGTGCGCGCAGGCGGCGGGATTGTCGGAGCAGGCGGTGCAGGCGCTCTCGGACGACGATGTGCGCCTCGTCACGGAGTCCGACGGCGGCTATGTCGTGCGCTTCCGGCTGCTGGAGCTGTGGGACGCGCTCGTGCAGCGGCTGAGCTGACGGCGCGGCGCGCAGATGGGACAGACAAAACAGCACCCGATCCTATGGGATCGGGTGCTGTTTTTTATCGTCCGCTCAGTAGCTGTACACGCCGCCGCCGATGAACTCGCGCAGCATGCTCTCTGGCGCGAGCAGGGCGGGGTCGATCGTCTCGAAGCGATCGAGCGCCGGCAGGATGCTGCGGATCTCCGCATAGCGCTCCGCGCCCTCGGGCACGGCCGCGAGCAGGGGCGCGGCAAAGTTTTTCATAATGGACACCTCGCACGGGAACGACGAGTCGAACATCAGGTTCGCGCGCTCCTTGAACGGGGAGATGAAGCGCTTTTCGCCGCGGCGGACGTTTGCCCACATATCCAGCGTTGCGGCAGCGGGCGTGCCGCGGAAGTTGCTGTCGCGCACGAGGCGGCGCAGCAGGCGCATCCACGTGCCCTTGAATATCTCCTGCCCGTCACCGTCGACGACGACGGAGCGCGCGCTGATATACAGCCGGAACGCATCCGGGCAGTAGGCGGCGATGTCGTCATTGAGCGCGTGGATGCCCTCGCACACGACGACCTCGTCCTTGCCGAGACGCATGGGCCGGCCGATCGGGCCGGACTGCACGCGCGTGACGAAATTGTAGCGCGGCAGGTGGATCTCCTCGCCGCGGGCGAGCGCGTTGAGGTGCTTGCCGAGCAGGTCCATGTCCAGGCACGCGGGGGACTCGAAGTCGATGTCGCCCTCCGGCGTGCGCGGCGCGGTGCGCGGGTTCACGGTGCGGAAATAGTCGTCCATGGCGAGGCTCTGGCTGCTGATGCCCATCCCGCGCAGAGCCTCGGCGATCTTCATGGCCGTGGTGGTCTTGCCGCTGCCGGACGGGCCGGACAGCAGCACGATCGGGCACGTGCGCACATTCTCGGCGATGGCGCGGGCCGCGCGCTCGATCTTTTCGGCATAGGCCGCGTCGCACGCATCCACGAATTCCTTGGGGTCAGCCTGGATGCGGCGGTTGATCTCCTGGATCTGATAGCTCATAGGAAAAATGCCTCCAGTTTTGCCTTGGCCGCGCAGATGCGGTCGATATTGGCGATGTATTCCGTGGGATATTTGGGGTCGATGTGCCGCTCGAGCCGGCCGCCGGGGCACACGAGCTTCGTCGAGGCGCCGCCGCCCATGGCGAGGATGCTGCACAGCTCTTCCATGATGCAGATGTTGTAGAGATTCTCCTGTCCCGGCCGCGTCCAGCCGACGTTTTCAAATCCGCCGGACATGAACTTCTGCCGGTAGAGGTAATACGGCGCGTAGCCCGCCGTGTTGAGCGCGGTATTGGCAAAGTCGAGCATCTCACCGACCTGCGCCCCGTCGGGGACGGGCGCCGTCTGCTGCGAGAGGTCTGCCCCGCGCTTGCGCGAGAGCGTGTGCACGGTGATATTTTCGGGCGCGAGCGCGAGCACCTGTTCGAGCGTGGTGCGAAAGCCGTCCGGCGTGTCGCCGGGCAGGCCGGCGATCAGGTCCATGTTCACGGCAAAGCCGCCGGTCGCGCGCACGAGTTGCAGCGCGTCATAGATGTCCTGCGCCGTGTGGCGGCGGCCGATCGTTTCGAGCACGCGGTCGTCGAGCGTCTGCGGGTTGACGCTGATGCGGTCGACCCGGTGCGCGCGCAGCACGTGCAGCTTGTCGGCCGTGATGGTGTCGGGCCGGCCGGCCTCGACGGTGAACTCACGCAGGGCGCTGAGGTCGAATGCTGCGTCGAGCTGCGTGCACAGCGCGTCGAGCTGGCGCGCCGAGAGCGTGGTCGGCGTGCCGCCGCCGATGTAGAGCGACACGACGCGCAGACCGGCGCGGTGCACGGCCTCGGCGGTCGCCGCAATCTCGCGCGCGAGCGCCTGCAGAAATTCCGGCACGAGCGCCATGCTCTTTTCCACCGACTGGCTCACAAAGCTGCAGTAGGCGCAGCGCGTCGGGCAAAACGGGATGCCCACGTACAGGCACACGTCCTTTTCGCCGAGCGAGTCCATGGCGCGCAGCGTAGCGTGGGCGGTGCGCACGACGAGCGCGGCGCGCGCGGGCGCGACGTCGTAGTGCCGCTCGAAATAGCGCGCGGCCTGCACATCGCCCATGCCCTGCGCGAGCAGGGGGGTCATGAGCTTGCCGGGGCGCACGCCCGTGAGCATGCCCCACGGCCGGTGCGGCAGGCCGATGCCCATGGCCGCGCGGTAAAACGCGCGCTTGACCGCACCCTGCAGCCGCCGGTCGGTCTCGTTGGGGTCGGTCAGTTCCTCGTTGGGCACGCTCGTGCGGCCGTTGGCCGTCCGGCCCTGATAGACGAGCACGCACGTCGCGGTCGTCACCTTTGCGCCGGACATGAGCCGCAGCTCCGCGCGGTCGCCGGTCGGCCGGCCGTCCGGATACACCGGGCGCTCATCCGGAAACAGCGTCAGCAGCATCTGCTCCGCCGCGTAGCGGTAATCATGTCCGATCAGATAGAGATTCATGGTTTTCAGTTATCTCCTTTTCCCGTGTCAGGTCAGGAGCGGTCCTTGGCCTTGTTCTTGAGTTCTCTGGCCTTTGCCTTCAGGGCTTTGGCCAGCTGCTTGCGGCGCTGCGCGTGCTCATGCACACGCGTGAAGGCCGGGCCGTTGGTCTTGCCCTCGCGCAGCGCCGGGAACGCCTGCGCGATACGCTCGTGCACGATGTTGCGCTGACCCAGCAGCTCCTCGCGGCGCTGCAGCAGTTCGCTGCGGCGGGCCAGCAGTTCGCTGCGGCGCATGAGCGAGTTCTCGGCGCGCTTTTCTGCGATCTGCTCGCCTTTTTCCTTCGCGTCGGTGTAAACCTCCATGCTGCGGTCCTTCACGTCCGAGGCGCGAATATAGATCTCCTCGCCGATCTCGTCGGAGATGGCCGTGAGCGAATCCTCGATGGCCTGCAGGGCGCGCAGCTTCTTCGGCAGCTTGCGGATCTCCATGGCGGTGATGATGTTGTCCGTGATCCACAGGACGCTGAACGTGCCGAGCAGCGCCCAGCCGAGCTTTTTCGGGATGAGGTCGACGACCTTGGCCACGAGCGGCTGGAACACATCGACCACGAACACGCACGCCAGCCCCCACAGCACCGAAAACTCCAGACACACGTAGCCCTTGATGTTCAGCGGGCGCTTGGAGTAGTCCCACCACTTGTCGTGGAACACTTTTTCGAGCACCCAGCCGGTGAGGTATTCGATGGCGCTCGTGAACAGTACGCTGCCGCCGAACAGCAGCCAGAAGCTGCTCTTGAGCGGCCCGAGCACGAGCAGTACGCTCATCACGCCGAAGCCGTAGATGGAGCAGATCGGGCCGTTGACGAAGCCGCGGTTGACGAACTTGCCGTGCGCGACGGCGGCGAAGGCCACCTCTGAGCACCAGCCGAGAAAGCCGTAAATGTAGAAGTACCAGAGGATCTGGAACCAGGAATAGGGCACAAGCACGGAAAAAACTCCTCTCAGATCTGGGCGCCTGCGGCGACACTGCCCCAGTCTCATCATGATGGTTCAAAGATTATAACATAATGCTCCGGGCATTTCCAGTCTTTCCGGCGCGGATGGGGACAAAAGCGGCAAAATGGACAAAAACACAGCGGAGTGCCTTTTCAAGCCTTCCCCTTTGCGGAGAAGGCTTGAAAAACTGCCATCCGCCTTTGTTTTTTCGCGCGCAAAAGCGGAGCGCACGACGGTGCGCTCCGCTTGGAAAACCGGGGATTTACTTGATCGTCAGCAGCAGCTCGCCGGCCTTGACCGTCTGGCCGCCCTTGACAAAGACCTCGTCGATCGTGCCGTCCATGCGGGCGACGACGCTCGTCTCCATCTTCATGGCCTCGATCACGGCGAGCACGTCGTTGACCTTGACTTGGTCGCCGGGCTTGACGTTGACCTTCGACACCATGCCGGGGATGGATGCGCCGGCCTGGCTCTTGTCGTTCGGGTCGGCCATGACGACGGTCTTGGCCGTGTCGGTCGCGGTCGGATCGGGCACGGCGACCTCACGGCGCATGCCGTTGAGCTCGAACTGCACGTTGCGCGTGCCGTCGTCGTTGCGGTCGCCGAGGCCGATGTACTTGATCATGAGGGTCTTGCCGTCCTCGATGTTGATCTTGTTCATCTCGCCGACGGCCATGCCGTTGAAGAACACGTGGCTGCCCATGCGCATGATGTAGCCATACTCCTTGCGGTGGCGGATGTACTCTTCATAGACCTTCGGGTACATGGCGTAGGAGATGAGGGAGCGCGGCTCCTCGTAGTTCGGGTAGAACTTGCGGATCTCGCTGCGCAGCTGATCCCAGTCGACGGGCGGCAGCAGGTCGCCGGGGCGGCCGGTGATCGGCTTCTCGCCCTTGAGCACGACGCGCTGCAGATCCTTCGGGAAGCCGCAGGGCGGCTGGCCCATCATGCCCTTGAAGTAGCTCACGACGCTGTCGGGGAAGGCGAGGGTCTCGCCGCGCTCGACGATGTTTTCGGGCGTGAGGTCATTCTGCACCATGAAGATCGCCAGGTCGCCGACCATTTTGGACGACGGCGTGACCTTGATGATGTCGCCGAGCATGATGTTGACGGTGCGGTACATCTCCTTGACCTCCGCGAAGCGGTGGCCGAGGCCGAGCGACTCGACCTGCGGCTGCAGGTTCGTGTACTGGCCGCCGGGGATCTCGTAGCGGTAGATATCGGTGACGGGCACTTTGAGGCCCTTGTCGAAGCTCTCGTAGCGCAGGCGCACGTCGGCCCAGTAATCGGCCAGCTCCTGCAGGCGCTGCGGGTCAAAGCCGGTGTCGCGCTCCTGACCGCGCAGGGACTCGACGACGGCGTTCATCGACGGCTGGCTCGTGAGGTTGGCCAGCGGGCCGATGGCGGTGTCGACCACGTCCACGCCGGCCTCGGCCGCCATGAGATAGGTCGCGATCTGGTTGTCGGTGGTGTTGTGCGTGTGCAGGTGGATGGGGATGCCGATCTCCTGCTTGAGGGTGCTCACGAGCTTCTTGGCGGCGTAGGGCTTGAGCAGGCCGGACATGTCCTTGATGGCCAGCATGTGCGCGCCGCGGCGCTCGAGCTCCTTGGCGAAGTTGACGTAGTACTCGAGCGTGTAGCGGTCGCGCGTCGGGTCGAGGATATCGCCGGTGTAGCACACGGTGCCCTCGAGGAACTTGCCCTGGCGCAGCACCTCGTCCATGGCGGTCTCCATGTTCGGCAGCCAGTTGAGCGAGTCGAACACGCGGAACACGTCGATGCCCTCGCGGGCGGACTCGGCGATGAAGGCACGCACGAGGTTGTCCGGATAGCTCGCGTAGCCGACGAGGTTCGAGCCGCGCAGCAGCATCTGGAACGGGATGTTCGGGATCTTCTCGCGCAGCATCTCCAGGCGCTCCCACGGGGACTCGTGCAGGAAGCGGTAGGCGGTGTCGAACGTCGCGCCGCCCCACATCTCGAGCGAGAAGCAGTCGGCGAGGATGTCGGCCGTGCCGTCGGCGCCCTTGAGCATGTCGCGGGTGCGCAGGCGGGTGCTCAGCAGGGACTGGTGCGCGTCGCGCATCGTCGTGTCGGTGATGAGCAGCTTCTTCTGGCCGAGGACCCAGTCCTTGACGGCCTCGGGGCCGTCGGTGTCGAGCAGGAGCTTGAGCCCGTCCTGCTTCGTGATCTCGCGCTGCGCCTTCGGGAAGCGCGGCGTGTCGTACTGGTGGCGCTCGGCGTCGGGATTGTTGACCTGGATGTTGGCGATGTATTTGAGCACGCGGGTCGCGCGGTCGCGCGATTCGGTGAACTCGAACAGCTCCGGCGTCTCGTCGATGAACTTCGTATGGCACTTGCCGGCGACGAAGGTCGGGTGCGTGAGGATGTTGGTCACGAAGGGGATGTTCGTCTTCACGCCGCGCACGTGCTCTTCATTGATGGCGCGGGTGGCCTTGCGGCAGACGGCGGGGAAGGTGCAGTCCCAGCTCGTGACCTTGACGAGCAGGGAGTCATAGTACGGCGAGATGATCGAGCCCGTGCCGACGTTGCCGCCGTCGAGACGCACGCCGAAGCCGCCGCCGGAGCGGTAGGCCTCGATCTTGCCGTTGTCGGGCGCGAAGTTGTTGGCCGGGTCCTCGGTGGTCACGCGGCACTGGATGGCGTAGCCGTTGACCTTGAGATTGTTCTGGTCGCCCAGACCGATCTCCGGGTGGCTGATCGGCTGCCCCTCGGCGATGAGGATCTGCGCGCGCACGAGGTCGATGCTCGTGACCATCTCGGTGACGGTGTGCTCGACCTGAATACGGGGGTTCATCTCAATGAAGTAGTGGTTGCCGTCGCGGTCGACGAGGAACTCCACCGTGCCGGCGTTGACATAGCCGACGGCCTCGGCGATCTTCACGGCGTCGGCGTGCAGCTGCTCGCGGATGCTCTCGGGCACGCTCCACGCGGGCGCAAACTCCACGACCTTCTGGTAGCGGCGCTGCAGCGAGCAGTCACGCTCGCCGAGGTGGCGCACGTTGCCGTACTGGTCGGCGAGGATCTGCACCTCGATGTGCTTGGGCTGCACGAGGTACTTCTCGATGAAGATGTCGTCATTGCCGAAGGCCTTGCGCGCCTCGCTCTTAACGAGCTCGAACGCGGGGATGACATCCTCGGGCATCTCGCACAGGCGCATACCGCGGCCGCCGCCGCCGGCCGCCGCCTTGAGGATGACGGGGAAGCCGAAGCTGATGGCCTTCTCGAGTGCCTCCTGCCCGTCGCGCAGAGGCTCGGAGCAGCCGGGGATGACCGGCACGCCGCATTCCATAGCGATCTGCTTGGCCGAGAGCTTGTCGCCCATCTTGCCGAGCACGTCGCTCGGAGGCCCGATGAACGTGATGCCGGCCTCTTCACAGGCGCGGGCAAAGTCCGCGTTTTCGGACAGGAAACCGTAGCCCGGATGGATGGCGTCGACGCCGCGGCGCTTGGCCAGATCGATGATCTCGGGGATGTCGAGATACGCGCCCAGAGGGCTCTTGTTTTCACCGACGAGATACGCCTCGTCGGCGCGGGTGCGGAACAGACTCAGTTCGTCTTCCTTGGAGTACATGGCCACGGTGTGGATGCCGAGGTCGTAGCACGCGCGGAAGATACGCACCGCGATCTCGCCGCGGTTGGCGGCAAGGACCTTGTTGAAAACTTTTTCTGACACGGTCGTGTCTCCTTTCTGACTGCGGCGGGGCCGCAGAGGTGGGGGCGGCAGCGGCGCGGGGGAGATCCGTCGTGCTGCCAACGTCGGAATTATATCATATATCAGTAACAATAGAAATAAAATTTTTGATTTTTGGCGAGTTTAAAATCTAACAAATACTGTTTACATGCAATTCTTTTCTCGCCGCGCGGAATGTGGTACAATATCGGACGAAAATTCAGGAAAGCTGGAATGAATTTGGAAAACATTTGCTATATCGTCGGCGCGGCCAGTCTTGACGGCGTGCGCCTGAGCCCCCGGCCGGGGGACTACGTGATCGCGGCCGACGGCGGCTACCGCACGCTGAAGGCGCGCGGCATTGAGCCGGACTTCGTCATGGGCGACTTTGACTCCCTCGGCTACCGGCCGGACCACCCGAACGTGGAGACGCACCCGGTCATGAAGGATGACACCGACCTCGGTCTCGCCGTGCGCTGGGCGCTGGCGCACGGCCGCCGGAAGTTTGTGATCGCGGGCGCGCTCGGCGGCCGCCTCGACCAGACGATCGCCAGCCTGCAGACGCTGCGCGGGCTCACGGACGCGGGCGCGCAGGGCTGGCTCATCGGCTGCGGCTGGGTGGTCACGGCGGTGCAAAACGGCACGCTGGCCTTTCCCGCCGGCATGGAGGGCACGGTGTCCGTCTTCAGCAGCGGCGATGCCGCGCGCGGCGTCACGCTGCGCGGCCTGCTCTACGAGATCACGGACGCGGAGCTGCGGTGCGCCATGCCGCTCGGCGTGAGCAATTCGTTCACCGGCGCGGCGGCCACGGTGCGCGTCACGGACGGCACGGTCTTTGTCCTCTGGCAGGGCGACGCGCTGCCAGACGGGCTGGAGGTGTGCCATGGAGCGGATTGACCTGCACACGCACACGCTCGCGTCCGACGGGTCGGACGCGCCGGCCGCCGTCGTGCAGCAGGCGGCGGCGCTCGGCCTGCGGGCCGTGGCCGTCACGGATCACGACACGTTCGCCGGCCTGCCGGAGGCCCTCGCGGCGGGGCAGCGCTGCGGCATCGAGGTCGTGCCCGGCGTGGAGCTGTCCACCGTCTGGGGCGGCGAGGAGGTGCACCTGCTCGGCTACTTCATGGACACGGGCAATGCCGCGCTGCGCGCGCTCATGACCCGCGCGACCGACGAGCGCAATGCCCGCAACGAGACCATGGTGCAGCGCCTGCACGACGCGGGCTACCCCATCACGATGGACGACCTGCACGCGGCCTTCCCGGGGCAGACGGTGCTCGGCCGGCCGCACATCGCGGCGCTGCTCGTGCAGCGCGGGTGCATCCCCTCGGTGTCCGACGGTATGCGCGGCCTGCTCGGCCGGGGCAAGGCGTTTTACGTCCCGCGCTATAACATCCCGCTCGCGGATTCCATCCGCGCCCTGCGCGCGGCGGGCGGCGTGCCGGTCGTGGCGCACATCTTCAAGTACCGCTTTGACGATGCGCAGCGCGCCGCCATGCTCGCCGCTGCGGCGGACGCCGGGGCGCTCGGCGTCGAGGTGCGCTATACGACCTATACGCCCGAGCAGACGGAGATCGCGCAGGCGCTGGCCGCGCGCTTTGGCCTCGCGCCCTCCGGCGGCTCGGACTATCACGGCCTGCGCAAGCCGGACATCGCCCTCGGCTCCGGCCGGGGCGGGCTGCGCGTGCCGTATGCGTACCTCGCCGGGCTCAAAGCCCTTGCCGGGCACGAATGTGTGTGATACACGAACAAAATCCAGTCCATTTTTGAAATTTTTCCGGAGGTGGTTTCGTGAAAACCCTTCTGCGCCCCTATGAGGGCACGCTGCCGTATCTCTTCGTCAGCTACGCGCACAAGAACGACGCGGCCGTGCTCGAGATCATCAGCACCTTGCAGTCGCGCGGCTTTCGCGTCTGGTACGATGAGGGCATCGAGGCCGGCAGCGAGTGGCCGGAGAGCATCGCGTCGCATCTTGAGCGCGCGCAGCTCGTGCTGGCGTTTTTGTCCCCGGCGTACCTGCGCTCGGACAACTGCCGCAAGGAGATGCACTATGCCCTGACCAAGCGCAAGCCCGTCATCAACGTCTACCTCGAGCCGACGGAGCTCTCTCCCGGCATGGAGATGCAGATCGGCAACCTCTTCGCGCTCATGAAGTACACCTATCCGAGCGAGGAATATTTCTACGACAAGCTCTTCTCGGCCGAGCTGCTCGATGTGGGCAAATTCGCCGGCGAGCCGCCGGAGCTGTCGGACGCGCCCGCGCCCGCGAAAAAGGCGAAGGAGAAAACGCCCCGCGGCGAATCTCCCCGCCGGGCCAGGCGCGAAAAGCCTGCCAAAGCGCCAAAGCCCGCGCGGCCGGAGAAAAGGCGCCGCGGCCTCGCGGCGGCGATCATCGCCGTCGTGCTCGTCGGCTGCCTGATCGCGGCCGGCATCGTCGGCCACTTCACGGGCCTGCTCTACCGCTTCACGGTCAAGACCGTCGCGGTGCAGACGCTCGCGGACGACACGGTCGCCCAGTTCCAGAACCCGCTGCTCGAGCAGGCCGCGCGCGACTATGCCGGCAAGCCCGCGGGCGAGCTCACGGTCGCGGACCTCAAGGGCCTCACAGCGCTGTACGTCTGCGGCGACCGGTACTGGTTCGCCGCCCCGCAGCAGGGCGTGGACGCGGCGGCTGCCGGCGTCGAGACGGCGGAGATGATCGACCCCTCCGGCCAGACCGTCACCGTGCGGCGCGGCGACATCCGCGACTTGTCCGACCTCGCGTATTTTCCGAGCCTGACGGCGGTCTCGGTGCAGTTTCAGTCGCTGACCTCGCTCGAGAGCCTGCCCGCCTGCGGTGTGGAGATGTTCGATGTCAGCGCCAACCGGCTCACGAGCCTGTCGGGCATCGAGCAGCTGCCGAAGCTCACGGCCCTCACGGCCGACGGCAACGCCGTCACCGATCTCACCGGCCTCGGCCGCTGTCTGAACGTGCGGAAGCTGAGTCTCAACGGCGCGAATGTGTCGGATCTGTCCGAGCTGCGCGCGCTCACGAAGCTGCAGGACGTCACGCTCTCGCACTGCACGCGCCGCGAGCTGCTCATCGTGCTGCACAAGTCCTCGCTCACGCACCTGACGCTGGTGGGGTGCGACCTGCGCGGCGATTTCTTCCGCAGCTTCGACCGCGAGCGGGCGCTCACGGCGCTCTCGCTCACCGACTGCGAGCTGGACAGCACGTCCGGGTTGGAGGATTTCACCGGGCTCACGGAGCTGACGGTGCGCGGCGTTTCCGGGACGTTTGACTGGTCGGCGCTCGGCGGCCTGCCGCTGCAGACCGTCACGGCCGATGCCCTGCAGGCGGACGCCATCGCTGCGGCCACCACCGTGGCCGTCGCGGTCGTGGATTGACCGCCGTGGCATGATCTCAAGTGAAAAGCGGCCCTCCCGATCCGGGAGGGCCGCTTTGTCTGTTAGCGGCGTTATCGTTTTCCCCAGCGCGGCCGTCCCGCACCCTTGGCTCCCTTGTGCAAAGGGAGCTGGCAGCTGTCAGGCTGACTGAGGGATTGACACGTCAAAATCTTACACCGCAGCCGGTATCCACAACCCCTCCGTCAAAAATCGGAGATTTTTGCCGCCTCCCCTTGCACGGGGGAGGCTTGGCAGCGCGCCGGTCGTGCGGGGTAAATCTGACAAATATCTTGCCCACGCAAATCTCTCGCAAAACGGAAAACGCCCCTGCCGGAACGGACAAACCGGCAGGGACGTTTCCATAGGAGAAATGGAGTTGGAAAAAGGAATTATCATGTTGCTTGGGGGAGAGATTGCGTGTTTTGTCAGCGGGCGGAGAGGCTCGTGTGCGGTCACGAAAATTCCCGCTTGCTATCTGACAGTGCCCATTATATAATGCCTTTATGGATAAGTAAAGCAAATGTTTCTGATAGTTAAATTAGCGTTTCTAATTTGTGAGGTGCTTATGAACCGATACATCGCCTTTTTGAAGGCCTTTGAGCGCAACAGTTTTTCGGACGCGGCGCGCGATCTCGGCTACACGCAGTCGGCCGTCAGCCAGATGATCAAGTCGCTGGAGGCGGAGCTGGGCGTGACACTGCTGGTGCGTTCGCGCTCGGGCGTGACGCTCACCTACGAGGGCCGCCACCTGCTGCCGTACATCCGCGACACGGTCAACGCCTACCGCATGCTCCAGTCGCAGGCGGCGGGCTTCAGTGGGCTGGAGCAGGGCACGATCCGCCTCGGCACGTTCACGAGCGTGTCGAGCTTCCTGCTGCCGCCGGCCATGGAGCGCTTCCGCCGGCAGCACAGCCGCATCCGCTTCGAGCTCTACCAGGGCCTGTATTACGAGATCGAGGACTGGGTGCGCGAGGGCGTGGTCGACTTCGGCTTCACGGATATGTCGCGCACGACGCCGTTTGCCTGCGAGCCGATCTATCAGGACACCATGCTCGCTGTCCTGCCCGAGGGCCATCCGCTGGGCGAGAACATCTTCATCCAGATCGATGAGCTGGCGGCCGAGCCCTTCATCCTCCTCGAGGAGGGGCGCGGCGGCGGCTGCATCCGCGAGCTGCTCGCGCGCCATCCGCAGATCAACGTGCAGTACCGCGTGGCCGACGACTACACGATCCTGAACATGGTTGAGAGCCGGCTCGGCGTGTCCATCCTGCCGGAGGCCGTGCTGCGCCGCAGCGGCCAGCGCCTCACCGCGCGCCGGCTCTCTCCGGAGCTGCAGCGCACCATCGGCGTCATCTATAAGCAGAAGACTGGCCTGTCCACTGCCGGGCAGCTGTTTTTGAGTGAGCTCAAGGCGTCCAGGATCCCACCGCGCGGCTGAATTTGCTGCATTTGGGTGTTTACACCGCCGGGCGGTTGTGCTATCGTAGAGCGGTACATTTGCAGGTGCGCCGTGCCCGGTATGGATACCTTATTTAAATAAGGCGGACACGAAATAAGGCGGATGCGGTGGGAAGGAGCGGATCATTCATGAGCATGACAGGCGCCATCGTCAACGCGCTGGCCATCGTGGCCGGCGGTGCGGTCGGTCTGTTGTTTCAGCGGGGCATCCCCGAGCGCGTGAGCAAGACGGTCATGATCGGCCTCGGGCTGTGCGTGCTGTATATCGGCATCTCGGGCGCGTTTGCGTGCCAGAGCATCCTCATCGTCATCGTGGCCATGACGCTCGGCGCGGCCGCGGGCGCGCTGCTGAACATCGACGGGGCGATCCACCGCCTCGGCACGTGGGTCGAGGCGCACGTTCACCGGCACGAGGGCGGCCCGTCGCTGGCCGAGGGCTTCGTCACGGCGAGCCTGCTGTGCTGCGTGGGCGCCATGGCGGTCAACGGCTCGCTCGACGCCGGCATCCGCGGCGACAACAGCATCCTGCTCACCAAGTCGATGATCGACCTTGTCTTCTGCGCCATGCTGGCCACAACGCTCGGCGCGGGCGTCATGCTCGCGGGCGCGGCGGTGTTCGTGGTCGAGGGGGCGCTCACGCTGCTGGCCGGGGCGATCGCGCCGCTGCTCTCGGAGGCGACGGTCGCAGACCTCACGTGCGCGGGTTCGCTGCTCGTGGCGGCCATCGGCCTCAATCAGACCGGCGCGACGAAGATTAAGGTGGCGGACTATTTGCCGGCGCTGCTGTTCGTGCCGCTCATCCGCTGGCTGGTCAGCCTGCCGGTCTGGCAGCAGCTCGCCGCGTGGTTTTGAGCGATACCATTTAAATATAGAAACACCCCGCCGGTCGCGGCGGGGTGTTTTTTTGCATATTCAGGAGATGGCCAGCGCGCGGATGCGGCCGAGGCCCGGCAGCACGCGGCCGAACAGCGACACGAGCGGCCCGACGATCAGCGCTGACACGACCGTGCCGATGCCGACGCCCTGCAGCCGCTGCACGGGAGAGAAAAAACGCGCGCGGAGGGTTGTTTTTCCCGCGCGGTTGTGTTATGATACTCTTTCCCGCGGGAAGAAAGGGTGTGGGCACATGGGTTTCTGGCTCAACCAGGCGCTGGGTCTGCTCGGCAGCCTGATCGTGTTTGCTTCGGTACAATTCAATAACCGCCGCGTCATCCTCGCCGCGCAGGCCGCCGCCTGCCTGATGTGGATCGTGCACTACGGGCTGCTCGGTGCGACGACCGCCGCGACCATCAACATCCTGTCGTTCGCGCGCAGCGTCGTGTTTTACTTCAACGACCGCAAGTGGGCGCAGAGCCGCGCGTGGCTGTGGGCGTTTCTGGCGCTGTACGTCGTCAACACCGTCCTCACGTGGGCGGGGCCGATGAGCCTGCTGCCCGGCATCGCCATGAGCATGACGACGGTCGCACTCTGGACGCGCGATATGCGCCGCACGCGCCTGCTCTACCTGACGAATTCGCCGTTCTGGTTCACATATGATATCCTCGCGCGCTCGTACTCGTGCATGGTCATCGAGGCCATCGCCTTCGTGTCCTACGCCGTCGCCGTGTGGCGGTTTGACATCAAAAAACAGCCGCAGGCATGAAAAATATGCAAAAATGCCCTGCCTTCTGGCAGGGCATTTTCCTGTTTTAAAAGGGTCTCACGGAGTTTGTGAGCTGCCGCAGTGCAGAAAGCCTAGCAGAGTTTGCGCCTGCGGACGCAAACTCTGCTAGGCTTTTTAACGGCCTGCAAAAACTCCCCGCCCGAAGGCAGGGAGTTTTTCTGTTTTCAGGTTCTCGATGGATTTGTTTTACCACGTCAGCGCGTCGTCAAAGTCCACGAGGTCGGGCCGCACGGGCTCCTCGCCCATGACGGTCTGCATGTAGAGGTTGACCTGGCGGCGCATGTCGCGCTTGGAGATCGTGCGCGAATCGAGCAGATCCTGCGCCACCCAGAGCATATGCACGCCGCGCGCGGCCGCCTGCTCCTCGAACACGCCGCGCAGACCGTCCATGCCCTTGCAGGAAATCTGGTCGTACATGAGCACCATGTCGGCGTTGTACTGTTTGCAGACGATCCACAGCTCGTCGAGCACGTTCGCGTAGCCGCCCTTCGTGTGCTTGCGCATGGTGGTGCGCTGGTAGCTGCGGGCGAGGTCGGCGAGCGCCTGATCGGGATCTTCCGTATTGATGATGATGTCGGAAATGAGCGACTCCATGCTCGCCACGACGTTGATGCCCCAGCAGTTTTCCGCCCAGACGGAGAAGTCGGGGTAGAAGTTCGCCGGGCACGACCACTCGACGCAGCGGTGGCGCATCGCGGGCGCGCAGGGCTTTTTCTGCTGGTATCCGCGCATCATGATGCGGTTGACGCGGCGGTCGGTGTCGAGAAAATGCGGGTCCATGCCGCCGGAGAGGTGGTAGAAAAACATGCGGTAGATCCAGAACGTCTCGCCCGTCATCTGCGGGTAGGGCGTGCGGTTGACCTCCCACTTTTGCAGCTCGTACTCCGTCTCCTGATTGTAGACCTTCATGGCCCTGAAAAAGGCGTCCCAGTCGAACGTCTCGCCGGTCTGCTCCTCGATGAAGCGGATGACCCCCCGCAGCTCCTCGACGGCGTAGTCCTGCACGGCCTCCTCATTGTAGCGGATGGGCACGCCGAAGTAGTACGTCGGGAGGTTGAAGTACCGGTCCTGATACGACGTCGTGGCGACGCTGCCGTCGCACGGCATGTTGCAGGCGACAAAGCACGTGCCGAGCTTGGGATATTCGTCGCGCAGGGCGCAGCCGGCCTCGGCCGAGGGCAGGGGGCAGACGTCGGCCGGGATGCCGAAGTTCTCGGCCGCGTCGAGGTACGGCGGGGTGATCTGCTGGTCGAGGATGGAGCACAGAAACACCGGCAGCACCTGCGCCGGCAGGTAGATGAGGTTCGGGAAGCCGGCCATGATCTCGCCGGGGACGAGCTCGTCAAAGAGCACGACCTTCTTGGACAGCTTGTTGCCGGGGTGGAAGTGCTCGTCGGCCACGAACGAGATGCGCAGCAGGTCGGTAGCCTTTTTCACGATGCGGTCGTACTGCGCGCGGGCCATGCGCAGCTGGTTGCCGCGCATACCGAGCGTGCCGCGGTCGACAAAGTTCGGGTAGGTCAGATAGGTCGCAAACCACTGGTAGCGAAACAGCGCGCGCACGGCCGACACCGGGCACTTGGCCACAAAGGCGACCATGTCCTTCCAGCACTTGAGCCACATGTAGAAATCGAACGCCGTGTCGCGCACGCCGCGCAGCTCGCGGTAGCGAAACTGGCCCTTCTCGGGGTTGAAGCGGTAAGTATAGTCATTGATGTGGCGGAGAAATTCCCGCAGGGAGCGTTTTTCCTTGTCAGCCATGGTCACTTGCCTCCTCTCTGCGCCTGGAGCTGCTTGATCTCCAGGCTCTCGACGAATGCCTGCACGCGCGTGCGCAGCTGGCCGTTGCCGCCGGTGGCGTTCTGCCGGTCGACCGCGACGGACGGGATGCCGTAGTCGTGCGTGATGACGTGGCTCGCCAGCGCGCGCTCATAGCCCCAGTACTCGCAGAACTTGAGCTGTTCGTACAGCACGCCCTGCGCGTGGTACTCCTCACACAGGTCGCGCACGAGCCGCCAGCGGCCCTCCACCTTCTCGCGCTGCATGTAGCGCGGGCACTGGCTCGTAGTGAGGTAGTGCCGGGCGATGCTCTCGAGCACCGGCAGGTCGGGGTCGAGATGAATTTCCTCGCGGCCGGGCGTCGAGCCGAAGCAGAAGCGGTCGACCACGACGAGCGCGCCCGCCTCCTCCACGAGCTTGGTAAAGCCGGGGTCGTCGATCTCGCTGCCGACGACGGCGATCTTCACACGGAAGTTCGGCCTGGCGTCGGGCTCGCGATGACGCAGCTCCTCGAGCGTCTCGCGGAGTTTATCAACGATGAGGTATTTCGGGCAGCAGTAGCTCACGAGGTTGAGGATGTGGTACTCGTAGCCTGTGATGCGCGGGTTTTCCTCCTTGCGCAGCTGGCCGATCTCGGTCAGGATGCGGCAGACCTCGTTGTGCTCGGCCACGGCCTTGCGCAGCGCGTCGTCCGACACGTCCACGCCGTAGACCTCATGCAGCGGCTCGAGCACCTTGCGCCGGAGCTGGTCGACATAGTGGCGCACGGTATTGTCCGTGACCTTGAAGGGCATATCGAGGAAGGTCACGAAAAACTGCTCGTTGTCCACGAGGTGCAGCAGCTCGAAGTGCTCGAGCGCGCGGTTCATCTCCGAGCAGGTCTCCGTCGCCAGCAGGGCGGACAGGAAGTTGTAGCCCCCCTCGATGCCGCGCTCGAGCAGCGACTTGCAGTAGTCGCAGATGAAGTTGGACATGTAGTACGACGAGATGTCCAGCGATCCCGTCAGCGGTGCGCGCAGCCGCACTGAGAAGCAGTCGCCGGTGTTGAGCAGCACCTCGGGCATGTGGTAGCAGGTGTAGGCCAGCGCGTGCTTCCCCTCGGCACACGCCTGCTGCACGAGCGGATTGTTCGCGCTCTCGAGCAGCTTTTCAAATTCGTAAAGATACTTCAGGTCTTTCAAACGGCTCTCCCCTCCATGTTAAAAAAGTCGCATACTGGTAGACACATTATACAGGAAATTGTCCCATACCGCAATAGATTTTGAACATCTTTCCCGAAAATGTGCAAAAATTACCCACCCGTTTCCGTCGCCGCTGTGGTATAATGGGCGCAGAAAATCTGCAGGAGGTGCGCATCATGAAGCCCCAGTTTGCCAATGTGTTCAACGTCTCGGTCAATGACAACCGCTCGGAGTGCTCGCTGAGCTTTTACCATATGTATATGCAGCACAATTACACGCCCCAGCCCAAGGGCCTGATCGACATGCCGGAAAAGACGGTCGGCGAGGTCGCCAGCATCATGCTCACGCGCGACGGGGCGCACGCGCTCACACGCCTGCTCATCCAGAGCTTCGGCCTGCCGGAGGACAACGCATGAGCGCGGCGCAGACGCTCCGCCCCGGCCGCTACCGGCACTTCAAGGGGAAGGAATACGAGCTGCTCTTTGTCGCCACGCACTCGGAAACATTGGAGCCGATGGTCGTCTACCGCGCGCTCTACGGGGAGCGCGGCGTGTGGGTGCGCCCCGCCGCCATGTGGAGCGAGATGATCGAGCGCGGTGGGCAGACCGTCCGCCGCTTCACGTATATTGGAGAATGATATTTCCAATGAGATGGGTTCTCGTTGGAAAGGGCTGCGGCCCGCTGCCGTGGTTTTGGGATTGACCCGCCGCCGGAAACGTGATACCATATTTTTGGTCACTATGTGCCGAAACCTGTCACCGAGGATGTGGGGATATGCGAAAAGCTCTCAAAACCGTCTTGTGCGTCGCACTTGTACTGGCGCTGGCCGTGGTCATCGCGCTGCGCGTGCTGCCGCCGATGAATGCCCCGGCGCAGGCCGCCGCCGCCACGCCCACCCCGGCCGCAGCCGCGGCCGTCGTGCCCACCCCCACGCCCGAGCCGGACAACGGCTTGCCGAAGGTCAACACCGGCAGCTGGGAGCTCACGCTCGTCAATGCGCAAAACTCTATCGGCGAGGCCGTGCCGGAGGCTCTGGCCGAGCTCGAGAGCGGCCGGTATTTTGACGCCCGCGCCGTGGACGCGCTGAAAGATTTCATCGCCGGCGCGCGCGCCGAGGGGCTGAGCGTGTGCCTGTCGAGCGCGTACCGCAGCTATAACGAGCAGACGTATCTCTTTAACCGCAAGGTCAGCCAGTGCGGCGGCGACGAGGCCGCGGCCGCCCGCATCGTCAACCGTCCCGGCACGAGCGAACATCAGCTCGGCCTGTGCGCCGACATCACGGACAAGTTCTACGAGGTCAAGACGAAGGAGCTCGAAAAGACCGCGCTCTACCAGTGGATGTACGCCCACTGCCAGGACTATGGCTTCATCCTGCGCTACCCCGCCGACAAGCAGGACATCACCGGCGTCATGTATGAGCCGTGGCACTTCCGCTACGTCGGCAAGGAGGCGGCCGCGTACATCATGGGCAACGGCCTCTGCCTCGAGGAGTTCCTCGACCTGTACAAATGAATCTGACCGGGGCGCTTCCTGCAGGAAGTGCCCCGGATTTGTGCGCTTTGCTGCAAAATTTTAGGTAAAATCTGTAGGAATTGTGAAAACCTTCGCTTGTAATCTTGCATTTTCTCTGGTAAACTATAAGTAACTGAAAAAGAAAGGAGCGTGATAACGTTATGCGTACCAACCAAGTCCAGGACCTGGACGATTTGATCTTCTCGGGCAGCAACTGGCAGCCCAGCAGCAAGTGAGAAGCCATAGAGCCGGATGACGCCACGCCATGTGCGTGGATTTTTTATATTTAAAATGCGATTCCCAGCCGGCCTCTGCGTGAAAAACGGTTGCAATTTTCGCGGCCGTGTGCTACGAATAGAGCAGAAACGAAACAGGAGGCTGATCTCTATGGCATTCATCCGCAAGCTCCCCGACACGCCCGAGCGCCTTGAGCACCTCAAGGGCGGCGCCGGCCATCTTGAGCGCTATGCGCTCCTCTCTCCGGAGGAGATGCTCGGCGCTGGCACGGTCTGCGCCCGCATGGTGCTGCAGCCCGGCTGCGAAGTCGGCGAGCACACCCACCACGGCAACTACGAAGTGTACTACTTCCTCTCCGGGCACGGTGTTTACCGCAGCAACGGCGAGACGACAACCGTGGACGCCGGCACCGTGACCTTCACGGGCGACGGCGAAAGTCATTTCCTGCGCAACGACGGCCCGGAGCCGCTGGAGTTCATGGCCTTTGTGCTCAATCTCCCCGCGCAGGCATAAACGACGGAAATGAAAAGCCTTCCCTTTCATGGGAAGGCTTTTCTGATGTGTGTGCCCCTCAGGACAGATCCGCTTTGCACTACCGGTCGCGCAGGAAAAGCCTCCCCTGCGTAAGGGGAGGTGGCACGGCGCTCTGCGCCGTGCCGGAGGAGCTGCAGATACCGGCTTTGGTGCGAGATTTTGCGTGTCAATCCCTCCGTCAGCCTGACGGCTGCCAGCGCCCTTTCCACAAGGGAGCCAAGGGGTGCGCGCCTGTTCCGCACCCCAAGCACTGCTCTCGAAGGGGAAGGCTACCAGTTTGAAAACCAATCAGCGGGCATCCGACGGATGCCCGCTGATCTTATGTATGCACTTACTTGCTCTTGATGTATGCGTCGATGGCAGCGGCGGCCTTCTTGCCGGCGCCCATCGCCTTGATGACGGTGGCCGCACCGGTGACGGCGTCGCCGCCGGCGAACACGCCGTCCTTCATGGTCGTCACGGTGTCGTCCTTGACAACGATGCCGCCGCGGTCGCTGTACTCGAGGTCCGGCGTCGCCTTGCGCAGCAGCGGGTTGGGGGAGGTGCCCAGCGCCATGATGACGGAGTCGCAGGCCATCTCAAACTCGCTGCCCGGCACTTCGATCGGACGGCGGCGGCCCTTCTCGTCGGGCTCGCCGAGCTCCATACGGATGCACTTGAGGCCGCGCACCCAGCCCTTGTCATCGGCCAGGATCTCGACCGGGTTGCACAGCAGGTGGAAGTTGATGCCCTCTTCCTTCGCGTGCTCGTACTCTTCCTTGCGGGCGGGGATCTCCTCCTCGCCGCGGCGGTACACGACCGTCACGTCCGCGCCCAGACGCTTGGCGCAGCGCGCGGCGTCCATGGCGACGTTGCCCGCGCCGACGACGGCCGTCACGTGGATGGGCATAAGCGGGGTGTCGTAGCGCTCGTCGTAAGCGTGCATGAGGTTGATGCGGGTGAGGAACTCGTTGGCGGAGAACACGCCGCAGTAGCTCAGACCGGGGATGTTCTGGAACTTCGGCAGGCCGGCGCCCGAGCCGATGAACACGGCCTCGTACTTGTCGTCGCCGAGGAGGTGGTCGGCGTCCTTGCCGAGCAGCTCGTCGATGCTCATGCACTTGCCGATGGTCGCGTCGCACACGATGTTGACGCCCATGGCCACGAGCTTGTCGATCTCCTTCTGCACGATGGCCTTCGGCAGACGGAACTCGGGGATGCCGTAAGCCAGCACGCCGCCGGCCTTGTGGAAGTGCTCATAGACGGTCACGTCGTAGCCGAGCTTGGCCAGGTCGCTCGCGCAGGCGAGGCCGGACGGGCCGGAGCCGATGACGGCAACGCGGTGGCCGTTCGTGGCGATCTTCTCGGGCATCTCGTCGGCGTTCTCGCGGTTCCAGTCGGCGACGAAGCGCTCCAGACGGCCGATGCCGACGGGCTCGCCCTTGATGCCGCGCACGCACTTGCTCTCGCACTGCTTCTCCTGCGGGCAGACACGGCCGCAGATGGCGGGCAGGGAGCTGTCCTCGAGGATCTTGTGGTAAGCGCCCTTGAAGTCCTGCTCACGGACGCGGGCGATGAACTGCGGGATCTTGACATTGACCGGGCAGCCGGACATGCAGGCCGGGCGCGGGCAATTCAGGCAGCGGTTGGCCTCATCGACCGCCATCTCGACGGTGTAGCCAAGCGCGACTTCTTCAAAATTCTTATTGCGGACGTTCGGGTCCTGCTCCGGGATCGGATTCTTTTTGGGAGACATATTCGCCATGATTACTTCTCCTCCTTCTTCTGCGCGGCTTCCTCGGCGTCGGCCATGGCCTGCAGATTGCAGTAGTGGTGGCGGCGCTCGAACACCTTCTGCTCCTGTGCCTCATAGATCTTGGAGCGGGCGATCGCCTCGTCAAAGTCGACAAGGTGGCCGTCGAACTCCGGCCCGTCGACGCAGGTGAACTTCATCTTGCCGTCCACGGTCAGGCGGCAGCCGCCGCACATGCCGGAACCGTCGATCATGATGCAGTTCATATCGACCATCGTTGCCACGCCGTATTCCTTCGTGATCTGGCAGACGAACTTCATCATCGGCAGCGGGCCGATGCAGATGCAGTGGTCGTACTGCTGGCCCTCGGCCTTGGCCTTCTCGAGCAGCTCCTTGAGCTTGACGGTCGTGAAGCCCTTCTCGCCGTAGGTGCCGTCGTCGGTCATCATATACAGATGATCGCAGCAGGCGCGCATCTCGTCCTCGAGCACGACGACGCCCTTGGTGCGGAAGCCCGCGATGATGTCGACATCGCAGCCGAGGCGGTGCGCCTCCTTGGCCTGCGGCCACGCGATGGCGCAGCCGGAGCCGCCGCCGACGACCACGACCTTGTGCATGTTGTCAAACTCGGCGGGATTACCGAGCGGGCCGACAACGTCGGCCACATAGTCGCCGGCCTTCTTGCTGGCGAGCAGGGCCGTCGTGCTGCCGACGCGCTGCATGATGACCGACACGGTGCCGGCCTCACGATCGTAGGAAGAGATCGTGATGGGCATGCGCTCGCCGAACTCGTCGACGCGGAACATCAGGAACTGACCCGGCTGTGCCTTGCGGGCGACGAGCGGGGCCTCGAACGTGACGCGGAACATATTGTCAGATAATCTTTCGTTATTGACGATTTTGAACATGAAAATCACCTCAAGGCCCTATTATAACGGAATCGCATATTTTCCACAAGGGAGAAACGGAAAATCTAAATTTTAACATGAAAATTGACGAAAAACTGTGGACTTGCACAAAATTTTCCCTGCTTTTCTGGGCAGAAAAGCGGATGCTTTCGTGGGAAAATCGCGGAGTGCGCCGAGTCATTCGGTGTGTTTTGCAGCCGGAAAACGGAAAATTTGGCCGGGCGGAATGGAAAAGAAAGCCGCCCGCCCCATCCGGGGCGGGCGGCGCAGCGTGCCAAAAGCCTCGCAGAGTTTGCCGCCTACAGGCGGCAAAAAAGTGCAAGCCCTTTGTCGGAAAACCCACCGGGTTTTTTCGACAGTCTCAGCGCTCGGAGCTCGTGGCGGCGCTGGTGCTGCCGGTCCACTGCCAGTTGGCGATCTCGGGCAGGTCGACGCCGTGCGCGGCGATATACTGCCGGTGCTCGACGAGCTTGTCGCGCATCTGCTGCACGGCGTAAGCGCCGCGGTTGCCGAGCTGGGGCAGGCGCTTGATGACGTCGATGACGAGGTGGAAGCGGTCGAGCTCGTTGAGCACGCGCATGTCAAACGGCGTCGTGATCGTGCCCTCCTCGACGTAGCCGCAGACGAACATGTTCTGGTTGTGGCGGGTGTAGGTCAGCTCGTGGATGAGCTTCGGGTAGCCGTGGAAGGCGAAGATGACGGGCTTGTCCTTCGTGAAGATGAGGTCGTAGTCCTCGTCCGTGAGGCCGTGCGGGTGGTCGGCGTGCGGCTGGAGCTTCATGAGGTCGACCACGTTCACGACGCGCACGCGCACCTCCGGCAGCTTCTCGCGCAGGATGGTCACGGCGGCGAGCGTCTCGAGTGTCGGCGTGTCGCCGCAGCAGGCCATGACGACGTCGGGCTCTGCGCCCTGGTCGCTGCTGGCCCACTCCCAGATGCTCACGCCCTGCGTGCAGTGGCGCACGGCCTGCTCCATGGTCAGCCACTGCGGCCGCGGGTGCTTGGAGGCCACGATGACGTTGATATAGTTCCGGCTGCGGATGCAGTGGTCAAAGCAGCTGAGCAGGCAGTTTGCGTCCGGCGGCAGATAGATGCGCACGACGTCGGCCTTCTTATTCGCCACGTGGTCGAGGAAGCCGGGGTCCTGGTGCGTGAAGCCGTTGTGGTCCTGCTGCCACACGTTCGAGGCGAGCACGTAGTTGAGCGAGGCAATGTCCTGCCGCCAGGGCAGCTGGTTGCAGACCTTGAGCCACTTGGCGTGCTGCGCGACCATGGAATCGACGATGCGGATGAAGGCCTCGTAGCTGTTGAAAAAGCCGTGGCGGCCGGTGAGCAGGTAGCCCTCGAGCCAGCCCTCGCACATATGCTCCGAGAGCATGGAGTCCATGACGCGGCCGTCCGGGTCGAGAAACTCGTCGTTGTCCGTCGCCTCGGCGACCCAGCGGCGGCCCGTGACCTCGAACACCGGGCTCAGGCGGTTGGAGGCCGTCTCGTCGGGGGCGAAGATGCGGAAGTTGCGCGCGTCCATGTTCTCGCGCATGATGTCGCGCACGAACGCGCCGAGCACGGTCATGTCCTGCGCCTCGACGGCGCCGGGCGCGGGCACGGGCTGCTCATATGTGCGGAAGTCCGGCATGCGCAGCTCGCGCAGCAGCAATCCGCCGTTGGCGTGGGGATTTGCGCCCATGCGGCGCTGCCCCTTCGGCGCGAGCGCCTGCAGCTCGGGGATGAGCGTGCCGTTGTCGTCAAAGAGCTCCTCGGGGTGGTAGCTGCGCAGCCACTCCTCAAGCTGCACGAGGTGCTCGGGGTTGTCCATGGCGATCGGCACCTGGTGCGCGCGGAATGACCCTTCCACCTGCTTGCCGTCCACTTCCTTCGGACCGGTCCAGCCCTTCGGCGCGCGGAACACGATCATCGGCCAGTAGGGGCGCGTGGTGTCGTGCGCGGTGCGCGCGTGCTGCTGGATGGCGTGGATCTCCTCGATGGCCCAGTCCATCGTCTCGGCCATTTTGGCGTGCATCTCGGCGGGGTCGTCGCCCTCCACGAAGCGCGGCTCCCACCCGCAGCCGCGGAAGAACATCTCGAGCTCCTCGTGGCTGATGCGGGAAAAGAGCGTCGGGTTTGCGATCTTGAAGCCGTTGAGGTGCAAAATCGGCAGCACCGCGCCGTCCGTGATGGGGTTGACGAACTTATTGCCGTGCCACGCGGTGGCGAGCGGGCCGGTCTCGGCCTCGCCGTCGCCGACGACGCAGGCGGCGATCAGGTCGGGGTTATCCATCACGGCGCCGAAGGCGTGCGCGAGCGAGTAGCCCAGCTCGCCGCCCTCATGGATCGAGCCCGGCGTCTCGGGCGCGACATGGCTCGGGATGCCGCCGGGGAACGAAAACTGTTTGAACAGGCGCTGCATGCCGGCCTCGTCGCGCGTGATGTTCGGGTATACGTCGGTGTACGAGCCGTCGAGATAGTCCTGCGCGACCATGGCGTTGCCGCCGTGGCCCGGGCCGGAGAGGTAGATCATGTCGAGGTCATATTCGTTGATGACGCGGTTGAGGTGCGTGTAGATGAAGTTCTGGCCGGGCACAGTACCCCAGTGGCCGACGATCTTCTTTTTGATGTCGCGCTCGGTCAGCCGCCGGCGCAGAAGCGGGTCGTCGAGCAGGTAGAGCTGGCAGGCGGACAGATAGTTCGCCGCGCGCCACCAGGCGTCCATTTTGGCCAGCAGCTCCGGCGTGGGTGCAAATGCTTCGTTTTTCATCGTGGAAACCTCCTTATATACTAGGATGTGCCGTTCGGCACAGGTCATGCTTCGTTTTGCAGCGCAGTGAGCACGCTCTCGGCGCAGCGCAGCCCGTCCACGGCGGCGCTCGTGATGCCGCCGGCGTAGCCCGCGCCCTCGCCGCAGGGGTAGAGGCCGGGCACGCCGGTGCTGCACCGATCTTCCCCGCGCACGATGCGCACGGGGCTGCTCGAGCGGGTCTCGGGCGCTGTGAGCACGGCGTCCGGGTCGTCAAAGCCGCGCAGCTTCCTGCCGAAGGCGGGCAGCGCCTGCGCGAGGGTGTCTGTGATGCGCGCAGGCAGCATGTCGTGCAGGTCGCACCACGTCACGCCGGGGCGGTACGTCGGCTGCACGCGGCCTGGGCCGGTGCTCGCGCGCCCGGCGAGAAAGTCGCCCGCCAGCTGTGCGGGGGCGTGGTAATTGCCGCCGCCGCGCGCAAAGGCGCGCTGCTCGATGCTGCGCTGCCAGTACATGCCGCCGAGGGTGCTTTTGTCCGGGAAGTCCTCCGGCCGCAGCGTCACGAGCACGGCGGCGTTGGCATTTTCCCCGTCGCGGCGGGAATTGCTCATGCCGTTGGTGCACACGCCGCCCGCCTCCGACGCGGCGGCGAACACCTCGCCGCCCGGACACATGCAGAACGTGTACGCGCTCGACCCGTCCGGCAGGTGGCAGGAGAGGGAATAGTCCGCCGCCGGCAGACGCTCCGCCGCCGCGCCGTACTGCGCGGCGTTGATATCGGCTTGCCGGTGCTCGATGCGCACGCCCATGGAAAACGGCTTCGGCTCCATCGGCACGCCCTGCGCATGCAGCATTTCAAACGTGTCGCGCGCGCTGTGGCCGATCGCAAGGATGACCTGCCGCGCCGGGAGCGTGTAGCTACCGGCCGGCCCGGCCACGGTCAGCGCCGCGATGTGTCCATCCTCCGTGGACAGCCCTGTCACGCGGTGGCCGAAGCGCACCTCGCCGCCGCGGTCGATGACCTCGCGCCGGAGGTTCTGCACGACCTCGACGAGCACGTCCGTGCCGATGTGGGGCTTGGCGTCGTAGGTGATGTGCTCCGGCGCGCCGTGCGCCGCGAACTCCGCGAGCACGAAGCCGATGCGCGCGTCGTGCGTGCCGGTGTTGAGCTTCCCGTCGGAAAATGTGCCCGCGCCGCCCTCGCCGAACTGCACGTTGCACTCCGGGTCGAACGGCCCGCCCGCGCGAAATGCCGCGATCTGCGCGCTGCGCGTCTGCGCGTCCGGCCCGCGTTCGAGCACGATGGGCCGTGCGCCCGCGCGCGCGAGCAGCAGCGCCGCGAACATCCCCGCCGGGCCGAAGCCCACGATCACGGGGCGCGTCTGCGGCGGCGCGATGCGGGGGATGGGGTAGGTCTTGTCCTGCACGATCGCGGCGGCGCGGCAGCGGCGGACGAGCTTTCGCTCATCCCCGCGCACGGTCACGCCGACGGTGTAAACATAGTGAATATCGTCTTTTTTGCGCGCATCGAGCGACTTTTTGCGGATGCGCAGGCCGGTGATATCCTGGGGCTGGACTTTCAGCGCCCCGGCGGCAAGGGTGCGCAGCTGCGCCTCGTCCGCGCCGGGGGCGAGCTTCAGGTTCGAAATTGCGATCATCGGCACGCCCTCCCGGCCGCGCGGCCGCTGGCCCACGCCCACTGCAGGTTGTAGCCGCCGCAGTCGCCGTCAATGTCCAGCACCTCGCCGCAGGCGTACAGCCCCGGCACGAGAAGGCTGCCCATCGTCGCGGGGTCAAATTCGTCCGTGCGGATGCCGCCGGCCGTGACCTGCGCGCTCTCGAAGCCCTCCGTGCCGCGCACCGGCAGCGCGAAGCCCTTTGCCGCGCGCACGAGTGCCCTGAGTTCCTGGTCCGTCACGTCGCCGAGCGGCCGCCCGCCGGGGACGGCGGCGTAGCGCAGCAGCATCTTGCCCACGCGGTTGTGCACCGTGCCGGTCAGCACCTCTTCGCACGGGAGCGTGGGTGCGGCCGCGCGCCGCGCCTGCAAAAACGCCAGACAGTCCGGCGCGCTGTGTTCGCGCAGCAGGTCGAGCGTCACGGTCTGGCCCTCGCCGCCGCAGCTCGCCGCACGGGAAATTTCAAAGATCGCCGGGCCGGACACGCCCTTTTCCGTGAACTGCACCTCACCCGCGCTGCGCGCGAGGATGGCCCGGCCGCGCGCGAGCGTCACGCGCGCGTCTGCGCGCACGCCCTTGAGCGCGCGGGGATACGTCGGGTCGGTCGTCAGCTGCACGAGCGCGGGGTGCAGCGCCGTGCGCCGGTGGCCGAGACTCTGCAGCAGGGTATACCCGTCGCGCACGCCGCCGGCCTTCACCCCGGCCGCGCCGCCGCACGCGATGATGACGCGGTCGGCGGGGATCGTTTCGCTTTCCGTCTCGATGACAAAGCCGCGCTCCTGCCGGCGCACGGCCGTCACGGCCTCGCCCGCGCGCAGGGCGATGTTCGGCCGCGCGAGCGCGAAGCGCAGCACGTCCACGACGCTGTTGGCCGCGTTCGAGAGCGGGTACACGCGCCCGCCCGGCTCCGTCACGGTCATGAGCCCGTGCGCGGCGAACCAGCGCAGCGCCGCCTCCGGCGGGAAGGCCGCGAGCGCCGGCGCGGCAAAGTCCGGCTGCGCGCCGTGGTAGTTTTCAGGCGCGGCGCCGGTGTTCGTCAGGTTGCAGCGGCCGTTGCCGGTCACGGCGAGCTTGCGCCCCACGCGCGCCTGCCGCTCGAAGAGCAGGATTTTATTTTCCGGTTGTTCGGCGGCGGTCAGCGCGGCCATCATGCCGGACGCGCCCGCGCCGATGACTGCGATCGTCATGGCGATGCTCCGTTTCTATCGTTTTCTTTCCTTATTAAACCACACTTCGCCCGCAAATACAAGAAAACGGAGGGCGTCCCTGACGTCACGCACGCAGGCGATCGTCCTTGTGCCTCCGCTCGACCGGGATTGAGGCCAAAGCCTCCCCTTACACAGGGAAGCCAAGGGCGTATCACCGAAACTGCCAACAGGAATCTCTGCCTGCCCCCGCAAACAAAAAACCGGCGGCAGCCAATCTGGCTGCCGCCGGTCTTCCGGGCGTGTGGTCACTTTTTCGGCACGTCGCACTCGGGCATCAGCTCGTCACTCATGACGGCCAGCACGTGCTCGAACGTCGCCAGTTCCTCGGGCGTGAACCGCTCATGGATGCGCGCCATCACCGTGTCGATGTAGCTCTGCATGAGGCCGTTGTAGCAGTAGAACTTGTCCGACAGCTTCAGGTGGTATTCGCGCCGGTCGGTGTCGGAGTTCTCCTTGACGATGTAGCCCTTGCGGATGAGGCTGTTGACCTTATAGGTCGCGTTGGACTGCGAGATGCCGAGAAAATCCGCAAACTGACCGATGGTCGGCGCGTCGAGCTCGTGGATGACCTCGACGGAGAACGCCTCCATCGCGCTCAGCGAGCCCTCGCGCTCGCGCACCTGCGAAAACAGGCGGCGAAAAAATTGCAGCTTAAACTTCTCGTACACACTCTGAAAATTCTGCTCCAGCATCGGAAGCTCCCCCCTTACTTCTTCGATTCGCAAGATATTTTCTTTTTTACACCAAAGTGGCAAAAAAGTAAAGAGCCGGACGCGGAGAAATTCCCGCGCCCGGTAAAATTAAGCAGAATTTAACGCCTCACGGCGCTTTCGGCCCTTCGTCGGGCTTGGACTGGGGTGCGTCCTCGCCGAGGACCTCGCCCGTCGTCTCGACGGCGGTGGCGTCGTCAACGAAGTCGTGCACGGCGGCCTTCACGTCCTTGACAAAGATGGCGGCATACACGACGGTGCACAGGTTCTGCACGCCGTCGACGATGAGCGACACGCCCATCATGATCGTGAGCACCTGCTTGCCGTCAAAGGGGTTGAACACCAGCAGGATGCCCAGCACCAGGCACACGACCGTGCACACGAGCGTGACCCACCACGAGTGCGCGCCCATGCGCCGCGAATCGACGGCGACCTGCAGCTTAAAGACGCTGTCGACGAGCACGAGCAGGCCGATCATGACCGAGAGGATGTCCGTCAGCGCCGGCGCGCGCCAGAGCATGAGCGCGCCGAGGATGATGCAGAACAGGCCGACTGCAAAGTCGAACCGGATGGCCACGCCCTCGACCTCGCGGATGAAATAGAGCACGATCTTCATCACACCGAACACGGCCATGGCCGCGCCGAGAATGCGGCAGATCATGACCAGCGACGTCTCGGGGTTCACGACAAGATAGATGCCGAGCAGCAGGAACATCGCGCTGAGCACGACGTAGCTCCACTTGATGCGCTTGAATACCTTCATGCCTTTCCTCCTTACAGGCCGAGCGGCTCGTCGATGAGCACGACCTCGACCTTGGCCATGTCCATCATCTGTCCCCAGAGCACGAGCAGCGCGTTGCAGCCGCGGCTCTTGCTGCGGCAGTCGAGGCAGCGGCCGGCCGTGTGGCACGGCTGGTCGCCGTCAAAGCGCTGCATGTTCTGCACGGCGGCGGTGTTGCGCGCGCGCGACAGGGCACTGTCAAAGTCCGGGCAGATCTTGTTCGTGCCCGCGACGATGTACACCGTCTTGCCGATGCCGTAGACCATGGCGGCGAGGCGGTTGCCGCGGCCGTCGATGTTGAGGATCTGGCCGTCTTCCGTAATGGCGTTGGCGCTGCTGAGGTACACGGGCGCGGTCAGCGCGTGGTCGAGCGTGTCAAAGCCCGGCGTGCGCCAGTGCCACCAGACGGTGTTGTGCTTGGTGAGCCGGTCGTACAGGCCGATCTGGTCGATGGTCTTGCTGCCGCCGATGCCGACGGTCGTGCCGTCGATCGCGCCGTCGAGATAGTCCGCCGCCTCGCGCCCCGTGGCGAAGTGCTGCACGGCGAAGCCGCGGCCGGTCAGGGCACGGATGGTTTTTTCGATGTCCATGGGACATGCCTCCATTTTGATATATTCTGCCCTTATCCTACCATCGTCATCCGCCGCTGTCAATTTCCTTTGCGGTTGAATCCGGCGGCGCGCTTTGCTATAATGGCGGCAGACAGACACAGAGGGGAGAAACGTTTCATGCAGTTACTTTATGCACTGGCAAAGCTGCGCACACCGTTTTTGGACACGGTGCTCGGCGCGCTCACCAACTGCGGCGGCGAGATCGTGTTCATGGCCGTCGCCATCATCGTGTTCTGGTGCGTGAGCAAGTCCTGCGGGTACTATATGCTCACGGTCGGCTTCGTCGGCACGATCGTCAACCAGTTTCTCAAGCTGGTGTTCCGCATCCCGCGCCCGTGGGTGAAAGACCCGAATTTCCAGATCGTCGAGAGCGCCCGGGCCGAGGCCACCGGCTACTCGTTCCCGAGCGGGCACACGCAGAATGTCTTCGCCTCCTTCGGCTGCCTCGGCCGCTGGACGAAGCGGACGTGGCTGCGCGTGGTCTGCGCCGCCGTGATCGTGCTCACGGCGTTCTCGCGCATGTACCTCGGCGTGCACACGCCGCTGGACGTCGGCGTGTCGTTCGGCCTCGGGCTCGTGCTGGTGTTTGCGCTCTACCCGCTCTTTCGGGACATTGACAGCCACCCGAACCGGCTCTACTGGCTTTTCGGCGTCATGGCCGTGCTGGGCCTTGCGTATCTGCTCTTTGCCGAGCTCTGGCCGTTTCCTGCGGATGTGGACGCCGCCAACCTCGCCTCCGGCCGCAAGAACGCCTACACGCTGCTCGGCGCGGTGCTGGGCATGACGTTTTCCTACTGGCTCGACCGGCGGTATGTGCACTTTGACGTGCGCGCCGTCTGGTGGGCGCAGGTGCTCAAGGCCGTGCTCGGCCTCGCCATCACGATCGGCCTGCGCACCGTGCTCAAAGCGCCGCTGCTCGCGCTGTGCGGCGGGCACAATATTGCCAATCTCATCCGCTATGCGCTCATGGTCATTTTTGCCGCCGGCATCTGGCCGATGACCTTTGGCTGGTTCGGCCGCCTCGGGCGGAACAAACCTGTGCCCGGCACGTCAGATTGAATTGACTTGTCGTCATAAGTGTGTTACTATTTATAAAGTTATGTAAACATGCCAACACAGACATAAAGAGGTGCGTATCACATGGACAAACACGCATTGGATCCTGCCTGCCTGCTCGGTGATCGGCTGCAGACGCTCTCGCGCGCGGAGCTGACCGCGCTGGCCGAGGCGCTGTGCCGCATCCTGGCGGAGCGCGGGACATATCACGGCGGCATCCGCCCGGACAACATCAGCCGCGCCGCAGACGGCACGGTCGGTCTTGGCGCGCCCGCCCGCACGGACACGAAGGACTGGACGACCGAGGAGCTGGAGTTCATGGCGCCCGAGGTGTTCTGGAGCGGCACGCTCGACGCCTCGGCCGATGTGTATTCGCTCGGCCTGCTGCTGTATGCGGGCGTGTCGGGCGGCCGTCTGCCGTTTTACCCGGACGACCGTGCGCCGCTGCCTGAGGACCAGACCGACGCGCTGCGCCGCCGCATGAACGGTGAGGCGCTGCCCCCGGCGCGCAAGGCCGGGCGCGGCCTGCAGGAGATCATCGCGCGCGCCACGCAGTGCAAGCCGGACGACCGCTACGCCACGCCGGCGGAGCTGTGCGCCGCGCTTGAGCAGTATGACGCCGAACAGCGCCGCAGTGTGCCGACCGCGCAGGAGATGTTCAACAAGCCCGAGCAGGAGCTCAGCGAGGTCGAGCGCATGATGCTCGACATCCTCGCCGAGGAGGCCGCCGCGCCTGTGCCGGAGGCTGAGCCGGAGATCGCGGCCGAGCCCGAAGCGGAAGCTGAGTCTGAGCTGAAGTTTGAGCTGAAGACCGAGGCGGAGGAAGCCCCGGTCATTGAGCCGGAGGCCGAACTCGAGTCGGAAGCAAAGCCAGAGGAAACCCCGGCTGCCGAACCGGAAGCAAAGCCGGAGGAAACCCCGGCTGCCGAACCGGAAGCAAAGCCAGAGGAAACCCCGGTCACCGAGCCGAAACCGCAGCCCGAGCGCAAGCCAGAACCGCAGCCGCTGCCGAATAAATTCCGCCCCGAGAAGCGGCCCGTCCAGCCGGAGACCCCGGCAAAGCCGAAGTCGGAAAAGAAGCCGGAAAAGCCGCCTGTGAAAAAGCCGGAGGCCTACCGTCCCGCCCCGGCCAAGCCGAAAAAGCAGCCGTCGGCCGAGCAGTGCCAGTCGCACAAGGCGGGCATCCTGCTGACCGTGCTCATCATCTGCGCGGCCGTGCTGGCCGTGCTGCTGCTGCGCTCGCTCGGCGTGTTCGGCACGCCCGCCACGGCGGAGACCACCCCGACGCCGACCGTCCCCGTCGAGACCGTCGTCCCGACCGAGACGCCCACGCCCACCCCGACGCCGAAGCCGGAGCCGACATATGAAGTCGTCACGGCGGACGTCTCCTGGGCCGACGCCGAAGCGGCGGCCGAGGCCAAGGGCGGCCACCTCGTTGTGATCGACAGCGCCGAGAAGTGGACGCGCGTCGCCCAGCTGGCCGACGAGTCCGGCCTGACCTATGTCTGGATCGGCCTGCACCGTACCGACAGCGGCGAGCTCGCCTGGGTCAAGGACAACGTTGACCCGGTCTATAACTGGGCGTCCGGCGAACCGTCCGTGCACGATACCAACGGCGCCGCCGAGGATTACGTGCTCATCACGAGAACGTCCAGCGGCTGGTATTATAACGACTGCATCGGCGATCCCGCCGGCCGTTACCCGCAGTTCTACAGCGGCAAGATCGGCTATATCATCGAGATCGACCCGTAAAATGTGCAAAAAGCTCCCCGGCCATCCGGCCGGGGAGCAATTTTTTTGCGCAGCGTTCAGGTCTGCCAGTCGGTGACCGGCTTTCCGTCGCTGTCGGTGAATGTGCCGCAGGCGATCATGATCAGGTCGACCAGCGCGCCGATGCCGAAGCAGCCGGCCGTGAGCAGCCAGAGCACGCCCGTGCCGATCTTGCCGACGTAGAAGCGGTGGATGCCGAGCCCGCCGACGAAGATGCACAGCAGCAGCGTGATCAGGCGCGATTTCGGGCTGGCGTTCGGGTCAACGGTTTTTGTCGGTGCCACGGCGCAGCCGCACTTTGGGCAGACAACGGCCTCGTCGACCAGCTGCGCGCCGCAATGAGCGCAGTATTTCATGGTGTTTCCCCTCCTTCGCTGCCGCCGCAGCGGCCGCGATACTTGTCACATGGCGGCGATATCTGTCATGTGATAAAATCAGTGTAGCATTCCGCCGGTGGCTTGTCAATTCCGGCGCAGCGCTCGCAGCCGAAATATACCGCCTGCGGTCAAAAAACCGCCCCGGGAGCAGATGCTCCCGGGGCGGATCGCGAAAGCGATCTGCTATGCAGTTTTGGCCGCAGAGTATTCTACGGATTTTTGCGGATCCTGCGCTCAAATATCATGACGTCCTCAGACGCTGTGGAGTTGATTCCGATCCCCAAAAGACTGATCGCGTTTTTCCCCAATTCGTTGGAATAGACCGTGTGCAGTCTCCAGCCTTTTCTTGCCTGCTCCTCGATGATGCGCTTCATCTTTTCGGCATCGGTTCGTCCGTCGACTGTATTCACAGCCGTTATCACATTGTATTCATAAAATTCCCCAAGAGAATTCGCGTATGCCTGCTTTTGGTCTTCTTCCTGTTTCCTTTGCTGCGCTTCCTGCTCTTTCTGCCGCTGTTCTTCCTCGTGGGCGGCCATTTTTTTCTTTTGGAGCATTGCCTGGTCATGCATATATTGCGAAGCGGCCGGTGTGCTGCAAGTGGGTGCCTTTGCTGTCAAATAGTATGCGATCAGGTCGGTATCCCCTGAGCGGATACGGTCCAGTTTTCGGAAGCATTCCTCACAAAACGCGATTCCTCCAATCGTCCTTGAGGAAGCTTTTTTTCCACAGACTCCGCAGATTACCATCGTTTTTCCTCCGCTGTTTTTTTACGCAAAAAGGGCAAGGATGCCCTTGCCCTTTTCGTGTTGTTGAAGTTGCATTACTCGCCGAAGTAGCGCTTGAGCAGGCCCTCGAACGCCTTGCCGTGGCGGGCCTCGTCGCGGGCCATCTCATGCACGGTGTCATGGATCGCGTCGAGATTGTACTGCTTGGCCAGCTTTGCGAGCTGGAACTTGCCGTCGGTCGCGCCGTTCTCGGCGTCGACGCGCATCTCGAGGTTCTTCTTCGTGCTGTCGGTGATGACCTCGCCGAGGAGCTCGGCGAACTTCGCGGCGTGCTCGGCTTCCTCGTGGGCGGCCTTCTCCCAGTACAGGCCGATCTCCGGGTAGCCCTCGCGGTGCGCCACGCGCGCCATGGCCAGATACATACCGACCTCGGAGCACTCGCCCTCGAAGTTGGCTCTCAGACCGTCGACGATCTCCTTCTGCACGTCGGCCGGAACGTCCGCGCCGAACGCCTTGCCCACGCCGACGACGTGCTCGGCAGCCCAGGACTTCTCAGCCTTCTGCTCGATGAACTTGGAGCCGTCAACATGGCACACCGGGCACTCGACCGGCGGCTGCTCGCCTTCGTAAACGTAACCACAGACACTGCAAACCCATTTTTTCATAGTCAAATTCCTCCTGATGTTTTGATTTCGATCGTTGGTTGTTTTATTCGGAAGCGGATCCCTTGTCCGCTTGCTGACAAGTTTTGCACAGCCCCGTGAACGTGATGCTGCACCCGAGCACCTGCGCGTCCGTCACGCCCTGGGCGAGGGCACACAGCTGCGCCTCCGGCTCACCGGGCAGCGGCACGTCGATGACCCGGCCGCACTGCACACAGAGCAGGTGCGCGTGGGGGTTGGTGCGGGCGTCGAACCGCTCCTGCCCGCGGAACACGCCGACGCTCATCGCGTCGCCCTCTTCGGCGAAGAGGCTCAGGTTCCGGTACACCGTGCCGAGGCTCAGGTCGGGATAGTCCGGCTTGAGCTGCTGGTAGAGCTCCTGCGCGGTGGGGTGGGCGGTCGTCGCTGCGAGGGCTTCGAGGATGACCTGCCGCTTTTTGCTGTTTTTGCGTGTGGGCATCGAAGCACCTCCTTGCATATCAGTAACAAGAATTATTACTGATATGAAGATACCACAGGAAACCGCATTTGTAAAGCCCTTTTTGCGAATGATTCTCAAGATTGTGCATTCTGCTGCATTTCCTGCGCCCGGTTTTGGCATTTGTGCGCAAAATGATCGGCCGCGCGGTCACCGCGCGGCCGGAAGGGAGGAGAAAGATTTGCGCATATGCGCAGGGAGAGCACATGACCGGTGCCGCGGCGGCCACGCCGCGACGGATGAGATGTCGTGGGATATGCGGTGCACGACCGGCGGCGCTGAAGAAGCCATGACCTTTCCACCGCATCCGCTTCGCTGTGCTCAGCACCTTCTCCTCAAGGAGAAGGCTTTGCACGCCCCGGCCGAGGCCACGAGGCCACAAGGAGAAGGCTTATGGTGCGCGTCGGACACGCGGTGCGCCGCGCACCTCACCGCCTGCAGACATTGGCCGTGATGCCGCACAGCGCCTGCGCGCACTCCATGTCCCACCTGCCCGAGCGGGCGATGTCGTCGATCGAGAGGATGCCTGCGAGCTTGCCGCCCTCGGTCACGGGCAGACGGCGCACCTGCGCCGCGCGCATGGTCTCCATCGCGCGGCGGATATCCGCGCCGGCTTCGACCGTCACGGGGTCGCGCGACATGATGCTGCGCACGGTCACGGCGCCCGGGTCGTCCCCGGACGAGACACAGCGCACCACGATGTCGCGGTCGGTGAGCATCCCGGCGAGCGTGCCGTCGTCCTCGCACACGGGCAGCGCGCCGATGCCGCGCATGCGCATCAGCCGCGCGGCGGCGACGACCGGCTCGTCCGGATGCGTCACGGCGGCAGCGCCGGTCATGTAATTGCGGACCTGCATGAAAACACCCCCTTTGGTCGGAAGCTCCGTCTGCGGAGATTCTCGCCCGCCGGGGGTGGTTTTATACCTATTATAATATGTCGCACCGTGTCGGGCCCGGTCACTGCACGAGCCGGGCGAGCGCCGGGCCGGCGCTCTCGCCGAACAGGCGCACGGCGCGTATGGCCTCCCGCAGCGTGTTGCCGCTGCTGCCGACCTCGATGATGAGCGACCCGCGCGTGAGGTGCTGGTTGTAGCGCTCGTTGACGAGCGTGATCGGCCGCATCAGCGTCGGGTGCGCCGCATTCACCGCGTCCTGCAGGTACACCGCCAGGCGCAGATTCTCCTCCCAGTACGGGTGGTAGAGGCCTGAGGCGTTCGTGCCCACGAGCAGCATCACCTGCGAGCACGCGGCATCGGGCAGCTCGGCCACTGTTTTATAGACCACGCTGTCCGAGCACAGCGCGTCGCGGTGCAGGTCGATGACGATGCGCAGGCTCGGGTACTGGTTCAGGTACTCCTGCACGGCCGCGCCCGAGCGGTTGTACGAGCCCGTGTAGCTCGGGTAGTCGTAGATCGTCCGGTCGTGCAGCACCTGCAGCCCGGCGGACGCGAGCGTGTTGGCCAGCACGTCGCCCACGTGCACAATATTATAATTGGTGTCCTCCGTGCGGCACGTGTCGCTCGCGGGATAGAGGTCGCGCCCCGCGGGGGTGAAGGCTTCGCTCGCGTGCGTGTGCATGATGAGGATCTGCGGTTCGCCCGCCGGCAGCACGACGGCCGGGCCCTGCTGCAGCAGCGCGGCCGCATCGACCGCGATGTCCGTCTCGTTTTTGATGCTCAGCCCGCCCGCGATGCTCGTCGCCACGATCGGCAGCCCGTCGGCCGTCGTGGTGGGCGCGTCCTCGTCGGCGTCGGCGTCCGCGGTGGGGGCGGGTGTCGCGGCCGGCGCGGGCGTGGCCGCGCTGAGCACCGCTGCCGCCTCCGGTGTGGGGGATGCGTCCACCGGCGGCGCACCCAGCTCCATGCGCACCGATGCCAGCAGCAGCTGCTCCGGGTCGAGCCAGAGCCGCAGCCTGTCCGCGAGCGGCGCGCCGCCCGCCGCAGCCGATGCGATCTGCAGGCCGAACACGGTCAGCCCCACGCAGGCCAGTTTTTGCCGCAGCGTCATATCTGCTCACCTCCGATTGCATTCTCCACAATATATATGGTTTCGGGGGTGGAATTATGTCACCGTATCTGCTATACTGAGCACCGGAATTTTTCAAAGGAGGCGTCGTCATGACGATCACATATCGGCCGAAGGGTGTTTGCTCCCGCCTGATGCGGGTGGAGGTGGAGAACGGAATTATCCGCAAAGTTGAGGTGCAAGGGGGGTGCAGCGGCAACCTGCAGGGCATTTCGCGGCTCCTGGTGGGGATGCCGGTGCAGCAGGCCATCGAGCGCATGGAGGGCGTGCGCTGCGGCAGCAAGCTGACCTCCTGCCCGGATCAGCTTGCCAAGGCGCTGCGTCAGGCGCTGTGAGGCGGGAAAAAGATTAACATAATTCTTTCAAATAATAAAAATAGTTGACATAATGCAAGTTTGCAAGAATTTTTTGCGAACTTGCATCTTTTTATTTTGGTCACTTTGCGTCGAATTGGCGGTTTTAGTCAAAGTAAACAACACAATTTCTTGCGTATAATTGTGTCATATAACGCTATATCTTGTTGTTTACGCATTTTTTTGTGGATATTATTCAGAACTTAAAAAGACGCTTTGTGCAATTTGCCGATTGCGTGCGGTTTGAAAAATGAATATAATTATCCATAACGGGGCGCGTGGATTGAAATGTTTGCGCCCTGTGATGAATCAGCAAAGGAGGCTGCACGTCATGAATCGAACGAAAAAAGCGGGCCTGTCCGTGAAGTCGGGCCTGTCGCTGATGTGCATCGTCTGCCTGCTTTGCGGCTTATTGTGCGGATTTTTCTGGCTCGCCGGTGAAAGCTCGGCGCTGGCCGCTGGGCCGGACGGCAGCGCGCCGGCGGCAAAGGCGGTCGTGAGCGGGGATGTGTCCCTGGCCGCGCCCGAGCACGACGAGAAGCTCGCGGTGCAGGCAGCCGCGCAGGCGACCTCGCCGGTCGTGCGCACGGTCGCCGTCGGCATGGACGCCGGCGACTACACCGAGACCGTCACCTGCGACTACACGCCCGTGTATGTGGACGACCGCTTCGGCGGCTACTGCTACGTGCTCGACGATGCGGTCTGGCTCCCGGCGGATGCGTTCGCCGAGATGCTCGGCCTCGAGAGCGACACGGTCACGGACGGCGACACCGAGACCGTCACGGTCGACGGCGCGGACATCGCGGCGACCTACGGCGAGACGTACTACACGGCCAACGGCCGCTGCTTCTACGCGCCCGACGGCGTGTATGCCCTCGACGGGGAAGTGGTGCTGCCGCTGGCGGATCTGGAGAAGATCTTCGGCGTAACGGCCGTGCTCAGCGAGGACCATACCAGTCTGCGCGTCGATGCCTCCGAGCAGGCGCTGCTCGAGAGCGGCGAGAGCTATTACGGCGCGCGTGATGTCTATTGGCTCAGCCACATCATCAATGCCGAGGCCGGCAACCAGCCCATGGACGGGCAGATCGCGGTCGGCAACGTCGTGCTCAACCGCGTGGCGGACGAGCGCTTCCCCAACAGCGTCAAGGAGGTCGTGTTCGACCGGCGCGGCGGTGTGGCGCAGTTTTCGCCCACGGCCGACGGGCGCATCAGCCTCACGCCGGACGAGGATGCCGAGCTTGCGGCGAAGCTCGCCTTCGAGGGGTATGACCCGGTGGGCGAGAGCCTGTATTTCATCAATCCCTCGGCCTGCAACGCCTCGTGGTTCAACAGCCGCCTGACCTACACGGCCACGATCGGCGACCACGTCTTTTACGCATAATAGCTGCACAGACAGCATTTCCGCCCGCACGGAGACCCGTGCGGGCGGTCTTTTGTGCCGTTACGCGCCATGGTGATCCCGTTACCGTGCATGCTCGACCGGCGCCAAGCCTTCTCCCTGCCGAGAAGGTGCTGAGCGCAGCGAAGCGGATGCGGCGGAAGAGGTCTGCTTTACCCGGCGTTCCGGCTCACCCGCCCGGGGCTGGACGTGCGTACGGGAATGTGATAAGATGGCGGCAACAGATATATTCGGAGGCGCACATGGAAAAACTGCTCCGCGCGGGCTTTGCCGCGCTGGGCCTGCCGCTCGACGAGACGGCGCTGGCCCGTTTTCAGACATATTACACGCTGCTCGACGAGCGCAGCAAGGTCATGAACCTGACGGCCATCCACGGCGAGACCGACGTGGCGCAGCTGCACTTTCTCGATTCGGCTGCCCTGCTGACGGTCGAGCCGCTTGCCGGCAAGTCGGTCATCGACGTCGGCACGGGCGCGGGCTTTCCCGGCCTGCCGCTGAAGATTGCGCAGCCGGACATTTCGCTCACGCTGCTCGACAGTCTGGATAAGCGCGTGCGCTTTCTCGGCGACGTCTGCGCCGCGACTGGCCTCACGGACGTGACGTGCCTGCATACGCGCGCCGAGGAGGCGCCGGAGCTGCGCGGGCAGTTCGACGCGGCGATCTCGCGCGCGGTCGCGCGGCTGTACCTGCTGTGCGAGCTGTGCCTGCCGTTTGTGCGCACGGGCGGGGTGTTTCTCGCCATGAAAGGGCCGGACTGCGCCGAGGAGCTCGACGAGGCGCGCAGCGCCATCCGCAAGCTTGGCGGCACGTATGAGCGCACGGCGCGCTACACCATCCCCGGCACGGACGTGACGCACAGCGTCGTCGTCATCCGCAAGACGGCGCCCACACCGCCGAAGTATCCCCGCCGCTGGGCGAAGATGCAGAAGGAACATTTGTAAAGTTGAAAACACGCCCGACGCGATCTGCGTCGGGCGTGTTTTTTGCCTTCTCCTTGAGGAGAAGGTGGCGCGGCGGTTACGCCGCGACGGATGAGGTGTCGTTCTCGGTGTTACTCCAGCACCTGCGCCAGCACGGCCAGCAGCGCGTCGACCTGCGCGTCCGTCGTGGCCCACGAGGTCACGAACCGCACGGCCTGGTGCGCGGCGTCCACGCGGGCGGTCGTGTAAAACGCGACCTGCTCCTGCAGCCGCGCGATCTGCGCATCCGACAGGATGGGGAAGATCTGGTTCGTCGGCGAGGGCACGTACATTGCGATGCCGCGGTCCGAGAGCGCGGCGGCGATGCGCTGCGCCTGCGCGTCCGCGTGCCGGCCCAGCTCGAGCCAGAGGTCGTGTTCCATCGCGGCGGCGAACTGCACGCCGAGCAGGCGGCCTTTGGCGAGCATGGCGCCGTTGCGCTTCATCGCGCGGCGGAAGCCCGGCTTGAGCGCGTCGTTGACGATGACCATTGCCTCGCCGAAGAGCAGGCCGTTTTTCGTGCCGCCGATGTAAAACGCATCGCACAGCTGCGGCAGGTCCTCCGGCTGCAGGTCATTGCCCGCGGCCGTGAGCGCCTGCGCCAGCCGCGCGCCGTCGAGATACAGGTACATCCCGTGCGCGTCGCACGCCGCGCGCAGGGCGGTCAGCTCCGCCATGGTATAGACAGTGCCGAGTTCCGTCGCGTCGGACACGTACACCATGCGCGGCAGCACCATGTGCTCGTCGTACACGCCCGGCGCGGCGCAGTGCTGCGCGGCGGCGTCGGCGATGGCGGCGGGGGTGAGCTTGCCGTCCGCGCCGGGCATGGCGATCACCTTGTGGCCGGTGGCCTCGATCGCGCCGGTCTCGTGCACATTGATGTGGCCGGTGTCGGCCGCGACCATGGCCTCCCACGGGCGCAGGAAGGCGGCCGCGGCGAGCTGGTTCGTCTGCGTGCCGCCGACGAGGAAGTGCACGTCGGCGTCCGGGCAGGCGAAGCGGGCGCGGATGGCGTCGGCCGCGCGGCGGCAGTCGTCGTCGAGCCCGTAGCCCGGCGTGGAGCAGAGGTTGGTGTCGCACAGGGCGCGCAGCACGTTCGGGTGCGCACCCTCGGAGTAATCGTTCTGAAAGCGGAGCATGGCGGATCACCTTTCGTTTGGACAGGATTCGGCACACTGCGCGTGCCGCTGAGGCTTATCATAGCCCCGGCGGCGGGGGCTTGTCAATGCGGCGCGGCTTTTTCAGTGGCCACGCCGCGACGGATGCAATCTGGCTTTTTTCTTGTCAGAGGCAAGAAAAAAGCCGGCAGCTTTCGCTGCCGGCCAGCCCGCCAATGCCGTGTGAGCCCAGTTACAACCTGCACAAGAAGGCAGGTGGGTCGCCTCTCTGCTGTTTCTCTGCTTCCAACGTCCAACCGGCATCTTTCAGCCGGCCGGGAGGCCTGCAATCCGCAGCGGAAGTTCTGGCATCCCTTATAAGAGATGTGGGTTTAAATGAGCTCTGAGCACTCAGTCGTGCTCCACGCACACAGCAGGACTTATTCCCATGCTATGCGCCGCGCGGGAACTTATTCCTCCGCGCCGCCGTCAGATCCTTCGTCCTCGTCGGCGAAGATCTCTTCCATATAGTAATTGTACACCTTGTCCAGCTCGTCGTCATCGTCGATTGAGCCGAAGAGCTCCTCGCCGTTTTCCTCCATGATCTTGAGCAGGATGATGCCGAAATCGGGGTCGTCCTCGTCCATATCGGCGGGGAGCGCCGCGAGATAGTCCTGACCGTCGAGCTCAAACTCGTTGAGCACTTCCAGCTCGAACTCGTTGCCGTCCTCGTCCTCGATCGTCAGATAATCGCTGCCGAATGCTTCACTCATCGGGGTGTCCTCCAGTTGTGATCGTTTTCTGGTTTCAGTGTACCCCATCTGGCGTGTAAAATCAAGTCCTTTTACGACCCCAGATCCTCCAGCAGCAGCAAAAGCTGCTCCTGACTGCCGACGGTGATGCCGCCGCGCAGCAGCTCCTGGTCGGCGCGGCGCAGTCCGGCGACCTCGATGCCGGTCACCTGCAGCGGCCTGCGGTCGGCGTCGGAGGCGAACACGCTCACATAGCCCTCGTAATCCCGCAGGATATATTCCGCCTGCGCGCCGTCGTACGACGTGGACGGCGCGTCCGCGCCCGGCTGCTGCAGGGAGGACATCGCCGCCCCCGCGACGAACGGCGACACGGCGCACAGCGCCGTCACGACCGTTAGTGCCAGCGTTCGTTTCATATGCCTCGCTCCTTTCACCGGAAAGTTTGTCCAACGCGCGCGCATTTTATACCCGCCGGACAAAAACGCGCGAAAGACTATCCCCGGTTGACAGAGTGTGCTATAATATCATTTAACCGTTTTTATGCGCTGAATATCGACCGGGTTTTTGACCCGATAATGTGTATTATCAGGGAGGTGCGTCACTGCCTATGGCAAAACGACCGAAACCATCATCATCCGCCCCGCGCGCGGCCCAGGCCGCGGATGCGACCGTGAGCGTCGCGGGCACTGTGCTGCGCGTGCTCGGCACGATCCTGCTGATCGTGCTCGTCACGGGGCTGCTGTTTTTGTGCATCTTCGCGTACTATGTGAAAAACTGCCTGTCCACGGATCTCGACGTGCAGCTCTCGGACTTCACGGTCTCGCTCTCAAGCTCGATTTTGTATGAGGATTCCGACGGCAACTGGCAGAACCTCACGAACCTCTCGAGCACGGAAAACCGCGTCTGGATCGACTATGCCGACATCCCCAAGGACATGGAGCACGCGGCCGTCGCCATCGAGGACAAGCGCTTTTACAAGCACAAGGGCGTGGACTGGTACCGCACGACCGGCGCGTTCATCAACATGTTCCTGTCGATGAAAAACGACTTCGGCGGCTCGACCATCACGCAGCAGCTGATCAAAAACCTCACAAAGCAGGACGATATCACCGTGCAGCGCAAGCTGCTCGAGATCTTCCAGGCGCTCGAATTTGAGAAGTCCTATGATAAGGAAGAGATCATGGAGTGGTACCTGAACATCGTCTACTTCGGCGAGGGGTGCAACGGCGTCTATACCGCCGCCGAGACCTACTTCGGCAAAGAACCGAAGGATCTCACGCTCGCCGAGTGCGCGAGCATCATCGGCATCACGAATAACCCCTCAAAATACGACCCCTTCATCAGCCGCGAGAACAATAAGGCCCGGCAGGAGACCATCCTCAAGCAGATGTACGAACAGGGCTACATCAACAAGGAGCAGTACGATGAGGCCGTGGCGCAGGAGCTCGTGTTCGTGCGCAGCGAGTCCGACGATGCCACCCAGACCATCTACAGCTACTACGCCGAGGCCGTCATCAACGACGTGCTCAACGACCTCGTCGAGCAGAAGGGCGTCAGCCGCGACACGGCGCGCACGCTGCTCTATTCCGGCGGCTATCAGGTCTATTCCTGCTACGATCCCAGCATCCAGCAGGCGATCGACGACGTCTATACCGACCTCGACAAGATGCCGCAGCGCCCGTCGGCCTCCGGCCAGCAGTTCGAGTCCGCCATCGTCATCATGGATCCCTACACCGGCGAGATCAAGGGCCTGTCCGGCGGCACGGGCAAAAAGACCATCAACTTCGGCACGAACCGGGCCACGCAGTCCAAGCGCCCGCCCGGATCGTCCATCAAGCCGATCGCGACCTACGGCCCGGCCATGGAGCTCGGTCTTATCACGCAGTACACGCAGGTCAACGATGCGCCGGACATCAAGCTCTCCGGCACGAGCTGGTATCCGAAAAACTCCGGCGGCGGCAACTACGGCGTCATCACCATCCGCGAGGCGCTGCAGCGCTCGCTCAACACCGTCTCGGCGCAGATCCTCGACAAGCTCACGCCGCGTGCGTCGTATGAATTTTTGAAGGACAAGCTCGGCGTCACGAGCCTTGCCGAGTCCGACTGCGACTACGCGCCGCTCGCCCTCGGCCAGCTCACGAACGGCATCACCGTCCGCGAGATGACGCAGGCGTACTCCGCCTTCGTCAACGACGGCGTGTTCACCTACGGCCGCACGTATTCCTACGTCAAGGATTCCAGCGGCGAGGTCGTGCTCGAAAATCCCGCGCGCACGATCGTGGCCTTCAAGGCCAACACCGCGTGGAACATGACCGATATGCTCTGCAACGCCGTCAACAGCGGCACCGGCAGCGAGGCCCGCCTGAGCGGCATGCCCGTCGGCGGCAAGACCGGTACGACCACGAACAACTGCGACCGCTGGTTCGTCGGCTTCACGCCGTACTATGTGGCCGCCGTCTGGACCGGCTACGATATGCCCGAGTATATGAACTTCTCCGGCAACCCCGCCGCCCAGATCTGGAAGCTCGTCATGGAGTCGATCCACAAGGATCTGCCGACCAAGAGCTTCCCGACGCCGACCATCGGCTCGCCGACCGGCATCTTCGGCAATTTCTCCGGCCAGTCGCAGGACACCGGCGGCGATGCCGACGACGCCGGCTGAGCCGCGCAAATGTCTGCCCCATCGTGTGTCCCCGCGCCGAAACGACAGCGCGGGGCATGCGGTGTTGACAAAAAGATTGAAATGTGTTACAATTCGAAAACAGTGGTATCGGAGGTGTATCTCATTGGCAGCAAAATCGACCGAACTGTGCTACAAAGGCCATCCGCTGCGCCGGAAAGACAACCTGCTCTATTACGGCAGCATGGCTGACAAGTACATCATTATGATGCAGATCCTCGACACGAAAAAGATCAAGGACCTCGACGTGGCGACGCGGGTCTCCGTGCAGCTTCAGCTCACCGACCCGGATCTGAAATCCCGCGACCGTGTGGTCAAAAAGACAGAAAAGGACGGCCTGTACAACGCCATGGATGTGGCGGCTGTGTGGCTGGACCGCGCGCTTGCGAATAACTAAGCAAAGGATGATTCTATGGCGAAACGATTTCTGAAAACAGCCGTTGTTTCCGCGCTCTTCGCGCTCACGCTGGCCGTTTCGGCTTCCGCGGCGAGCGCCGGCGGTGCGACGACGACGACGGCCGTCAACTTCCGAACGGGCGCCGGAACGAATTACGGCATTATCTCCACGCTCCCGGCAGGCACCCACGTTGTGGTGTCCACGCGCTCGAGCGGCGGCTGGGCCACGGTGGTCTACAACGGCACCGTCGGCTACATATCTTCCGATTACCTCAAACGCGCCAATGAAATGGATGCCAGCTTCGGTACCGGCACGATCAACGGCAGCTACGTGCGTATGCGCTCGGGTGCGAGCACGAGCAGCTCCATCCTCGGCACCTACAACTCCGGCACGACCATGACGATCACCGGCGTCAACGGCGCCTGGTACAAGGTCAGCTACAACGGCACCACCGGCTATGTCCACTCGGACTATGTCTCGCTCTCGGGCGTGACGAACGGCGGCAGCAGCACGGGCAGCTCCAACGGTTCGGTCAAGGGCAGCGATGTGCGCATGCGCTCCGGCCCGAGCACGAACTACTCCATCCTCGGTACCTACCAGAACGGCACGCCCCTGACCATCACCGGCACGGAAAACGGCTGGACGAAGGTCACCATCGGCGGCGTGAGCGGCTACATCCGCTCGGACTATGTCTCCGGCGGCGGGGCCGGCAGCAAGGCCGGCTACATCAAGGGCACCGGCGTGCGTATGCGCTCGGGTGCGAGCACGACCAGCTCCATCCTCGGCGTGTATAACACCGGCACGAAGATGACCATCACCGGCGAGAGCGGCAACTGGTACAAAGTCAGCTACAGCGGCAGGGACGGTTATGTCAGCAAGGACTACATGACCACGACCAAGCCCGATAACGGCGGCGGCTCCACGAGCCAGACCGGCTATATCAAGGGCAACGACGTGCGTCTGCGTTCCGGCGCCGGCACGAATTATTCCATCCTCGGCACGTATAACAACGGCACGCCGCTGACGATCACCGGCACGAGCGGCAACTGGACGGCCGTCACCATCAACGGCGTCAAGGGCTATGTCAACAGCGCCTACGTCACCACCACGAAGTCGGACGGCGGCAGCAAGCCCAGCGGCTCCATCGGTGAGACCATCGTCGCCACGGCCAAGCAGTACATGGGCGCGCCGTATGTCTACGGCGGCATGAGCCCCTCGGGCTTTGACTGCTCCGGCTTTGTCAACTACGTGTACAAGCTCTGCGGCTATTCCATGAGCCGTGTGGCCAGCAGCATCTACAACAACAACGGCACCTATGTCGAGAAGGCCAACCTCCAGCTCGGCGACCTGGTGTTCTTTGCGAGCAACAGCTCCAGCATCGGCCACGTCGGTATCTATATCGGCAACGGTCAGTTCATCCACAGCAGCTCCGGCGCAGGCTGCGTCGTCATCAGCGACCTGAGCTCGAGCTACTACCTGAAGAATTACGTGGGCGCCAAGCGCATCGCGGGTTAACAGGCTTTTCTTTGTCCCCCGGCGAACCACCGGGGGACATTTTTTTATCTTGTGGTATGGCCGGGAATATGGTACATTGAGGAAAACGATGTGTGTGTGAAAGGGCAGGTGAAGCCAATGCAGTGTCCCTACTGTGGACGAGACATCCCGGATGATGCGCGCTGGTGCCCCTACTGCGGGGGCGAGCAGACGCCGCCGGAAGATGATTTACAGAATGAAATCCTCCCGCCGGAGGATCAGCAGGATGCATCCGCGCCGCCGGATGATGGAAACGGGGAGCATTTCCCTTCCGGCTGGCAGGACAGCGCCCCCGCCGACGACTGGGACGATGAAGCCGAGCCGCAGGACGATCCCTGGGCAGACGACCCGCCCGTGCCCGGCTGGGAGAACGATGCGCCGTATGAGCCCGCGCCGGAGGACCGGGACGCGCCGCGCAGCAAGGCGCTGCTCATCGCCATCTTTGCCGCGCTCGGCGTTGCACTGATCGTGCTGCTCATTGCGCTCAACGTCAAGCCCAAGCCGAAAGACCCGGTCGTGGCCGCGACCCCGGCCGTGACGGCGACGGTAGAGCCGTCCGCTGCGCCGACACCGACGCCCACCCCGACCCCGACGCCGAGCCCCACGCCGACGCCTTCCGCCGGCAGCTACATCCTGCCGGACAGCGCCGCGCGCCGGCTCACGCAGGCGGACGTGGCGAACCTCACCTGGGAGCAGTGCTGCCTTGCCCGCAACGAGATTTTTGCGCGCCACGGCCGCATCTTCCAGACGCCGCAGATCGCGGCCTATTTCGAGGCCCAGAGCTGGTATCACGGCACGGTGCCCGGCGCGTCGTTCGATAACAATTCGCTCTCGCCGACCGAGCGCGCGAACGCCGACTTCCTCGCAAATTACGAAAACGCCACCTGGGGGCACTCGTACTATTGAGCATATGCTCCATAGAGAACCGCCTCGCCGGTTCACGAATGAATATGAAAAAACCTCCGCAGCCGAAGCTGCGGAGGTTTTTTCATGCGGTTTGAATCACACGTTCGTCTCGGCGACGGCGGCGCGCAGGGCGTCGGTGCGGTCGGTGTCCTCCCAGCGGACGCCGAGCTCCTCGCGGCCCATGTGGCCGTAGGCGGCGAGCTGGCGGTAGATCGGGCGGCGCAGGTCGAGGTCGCGGATGATGGCCGTCGGCCGCAGGTCAAACACCTGCTGCACGGCAGCGGCGATCTGTGCATCCGGCACAGTGCCCGTGCCCTGCGTGTCGACGAGCACGCTCACGGGCTCTGCCACGCCGATGGCATACGCCAGCTGCACGAGGCAGCGGCGGGCAAGCCCGGCCGCCACGATGTTCTTGGCCACGTAGCGCGCGGCGTAGGCGGCGCTGCGGTCGACCTTCGTCGGGTCTTTGCCGGAGAACGCGCCGCCGCCGTGCGGGGCGCTGCCGCCGTAAGTATCGACGATGATCTTGCGGCCGGTTAGGCCGGAGTCCGCCTGCGGGCCGCCGACGACGAAGCGGCCGGTGGGGTTGATGAGGTAGCGGGTGTCGTCATCGAGCAGCTCGGCCGGGATGGTCGGGCGGATGACGAGCTCGATCATGTCCTTGCGCAGCTGCTCCATGTCCACCTCCGGGGCGTGCTGCGTGCTGAGCACGACGGTGTGCACGCGCACGGGGCGGTTCTGCTCGTCGTACTCGACCGTGACCTGCGTCTTGCCGTCGGGCCGCAGATAGTCGACCAGACCCTGCTTGCGCACGGCGGTCAGGCGCTTGGCCAGCTTGTGGGCCAGCGAAACGGGCAGCGGCATGAGCTCAGGCGTCTCGTCGCAGGCGAAGCCGAACATCATGCCCTGATCGCCCGCGCCGTTGTCGAGCGCGCTGTCGCCGGTCTCCTTGCTCTCGAGCGACTGGTCGACGCCGAGGGCGATGTCCGCGCTCTGCTCGTCGATGTTCGTGATGACGGCGCAGGTCTCGCAGTCAAAGCCGTATTTTGCGCGGTCGTAGCCGATCTCGCGCACGGTCTGGCGCACGACCTTCGGGATGTCGACGTAGCAGTCGGTCGTGATCTCACCCATGACGTTCACGACGCCGGTCGTGACCGTGCATTCGCAGGCGACGCGGCCGTTCGGGTCCTGCGCCAGAATGGCGTCGAGGATCGCGTCGGAGATCTGGTCGCAGATCTTGTCGGGATGTCCTTCCGTCACGGATTCGGATGTAAAGAGATGATGAGCCATTGCTATTCCTCGCTTTCTGTTGTGCCGGGCAAAGAAACAAGCGCCCCGACAGCCGACGGAGCGCTTGGAAAAGGCGAAGATCCTCATCTCTCGATTTGCACCGCCGGATTTGGCACCTTGCAGGTCTCTGCAGGTTGTCGGGCTTCACAGGGCCGGTCCCTCCGCCACTCTTGATAAGGCTGTGAAATTGTAAGGCACATTATACGCGCTTTTGCGCGCTTGTCAAGTCCAAAATTCCGAATTTCGTCAATTATTTTTCAGCCAGATCCACAGCCGCCGCCACCACGGCAGCTTTTTTCGTGGCTGAGGCGGGGCAGGGGGCGCGGGCTTTTCGACGGTGCGCCCGGCAAAGTACGTGTGCAGATACGCCTGACTGGCAAACGGCTCGCCCGCGCCATCGGGACGGAGGTAGCTGCCGTCCGGCTGCATGATCCACGCCTGCCGGTTGTCGCGCCGCATGGCGCTGAGCACCTCGAGCACCTCCGCGCGCACGCTGGGGTCGGTCACGGCGGTGAAGGCCTCGATCCGGCGCATGGTGTTGCGCTCGAGCAGGTCGCCCGAGCCGATGAACACCTCCTGTGCCTCCCCGCGGCCAAAGACGAAAATACGCTCGTGCTCCAGATACCGCCCGATGATGCTGCGCACCGAGATGTGCTCCGTCCGCCCGGGCACGCCCGGCCGCAGGCAGCAGATGCCGCGCACGAACAGCTCCACCTCCGTGCCCGCCTCGCTCGCGCGCACGAGCCGCGCCATGACGTCCGCGTCGTTCATGGAGTTGACCTTGATGCCGATGTATCCCGCCGGGCCGAGGCGCGTCTGCGCCTCGATGTGCGCCATCAGCTGCGGCTTGTAGCCCTCCGGCGCGAGCCAGAGCGCCTCCGTCTCGCCGACGGTCTCGCCGCGCGCGAGCCGGTCGAACGTTTTCGCCGCGTCGCGCCCGATGGCCGGGTCGCTCGTCAGCAGCATGAGGTCGGTGTACTGTTCGGCAGTCTTTTCGTTGTAGTTGCCGGTGCCGACCTGCGTGTAGTAGCAGATGCCGCCGGGACACCGCCGCGTGATGAGGCACAGCTTTGTGTGCACCTTGTATTTCGTCAGGCCGTAGAGGATGCCGCACCCCGCGTCCTCGAGCATGCGCGAGTAGTCGATGTTGCTCTGCTCGTCAAAGCGGGCGCGCAGCTCGAGCAGGCACTGCACCTGCTTGCCGTGCTCGGCCGCGTAGGCCAGCGCCGCCGCGATGCGGCTGCTGCCGGCGAGCCGGTAGAGCGTGATCTTGATCGACACGACGTCCGGGTCGTCCGCCGCCTCGTACAGCAGGTCGACGAACGGGTTGATGCTCTGGTACGGCAGCGCGAGCAGCAGGTCGTGCTGCGCGAGATAGGCAAAGTAGTCGCCCTTTTGCAGCGCCACGTTTTTGGCCGGCGGGATCTCGGGACACGTCAGCCCCGCGAGGTCAAACTCCCCCGGCATCGTGAGCACGAACGACAGATCCGTCGGCGCGCTCGTCACGAACAGCTGCCGCTTCGGCAGCCCGAGCAGCTCGCGCGCGAGCGCGCGCATCTCGTCCGAGATGCGGCCCTGCACCTGCGCGCGCACCGGCTCGAGCCGGCGGCGCCGCCGCAGCAGCCGCTCCATCACGGCGCGCAGATCCGCGTCGCACCCGTCCATGATGTCACGCACGGAAATGTCGGCGCTGCGCGTCACGCGCACGATGGCCGTCTCGCGCACGCGCCGCTCGCCGAAGAGCAGGGGCGCAAAGTGCGCCACCAGCGGCGCCGTGAGCGCGAGCTTCTGCACGCCGTCGACCGTGAGCTTAAAAAACTTCGGCAGCTGCGTCGTCGGCACGAGCCCCGCGCCGCCGCGCTTGCCCGCAAAGCGCACGAGCACATACTGCTCGCGGTTGCGCAGAAACGGCAGCGGGTGCTCGGCGTCGAGCACCTGCGGGCTCAGCAGCGGGCGCAGCGCGTCGAACCGCCGCCGCAGCAGCACCTCGTCCGCCTCGTCGAGCCGGTCAAAGTCCAGGATCTCCACGTGCTGCTTTGCCAGCGCCGCCGTCACTTTGCGCCAGAGCGCTTCAAAATCTTTTTGCTGCCGCGCCGTCTCGTCATAGATCGCGCGCAGCTGCTCGCGCGGCGTCAGGCCCGTGATGGTCTCCGTGTGCCACGGCTGCAGCAGCGCCCGGTCGAGCAGCCCGCCGACGCGCACCATATAAAATTCATCGAGATTCGAGCAGTAGATGGACAGAAACTTCAGCCGCTCATAGCCCGGCAGCGTCTCGTCGGCTGCCTCGGCCAGCACGCGGCGGTTGAATTGCAGCCAGCTCAGCTCGCGGTTCAAAAACAGGCCGGCATAGGCCGGGTCGGGCGCGCGGTCGGAAAACAGGCCGCGGCTGTCGCTCTGCGCGGCCATCTGCCGCAGCGCCTGCGCGCCCGGCAGCTCGGCGCCGGAATGGTGGGGCATACCATCGCCTCCTTGGGTTTCGCACGATATTAAACCATTATACTCGAACTGTCCAACATTGGCAATCCCCGCGCAAAAAGGTTGCAAAACCGGGGCGAGACTGCTATAATTTTGGCATACAAAACCCCGTGAACATTCTGGAGGTAATATCATGGATGCATTCCGCGTGCTCGAAATCAAAAAGAGCGTTTTTGAAAACAACGACCGGCAGGCAGATCTGCTGCGCGAAGAACTCAAGCGCAATCACACCTTCCTGCTCAACCTCATGTCCTCGCCCGGCAGCGGCAAGACCACGACCCTCATGGCGACCATCAACGCCCTGAAGGACGATCTGCGCATCGGCGTCATGGAGGCCGATATCGACTCCGACGTCGACGCCGCGACCATCTCCACCAGCGGTGCGAAGGTTATCCAGCTGCACACCGGCGGCATGTGCCACCTCGACGCGGGCATGACGCGCCAGGGCCTCGAGGGCCTCGGCACCGAGAACATCGACCTCGCCATCCTCGAGAACGTCGGCAACCTCGTCTGCCCGGCGGAGTTTGACACCGGCGCCGTGAAAAACGCCATGATCCTCTCCGTGCCGGAGGGCGACGACAAGCCGCTGAAGTACCCGCTCATGTTCTCGATCTGCGACGTGCTGCTCGTCAACAAGATCGACGTTGCGCCGTACTTCAACTTCGACCTCGACAAGTGCGTCGAGCGCGTCAAGAAGCTCAACCCGAACATTCAGGTGTTCCCGATCTCCGCGCTCAAGGGCGAGGGCATCGAGCCGTGGGCCGACTGGCTGCGTGAGCAGACGAAGACCTGGAACGCATAAGCGCCAGAAACAAAAACCGGGACGCTCCCATCGGAGCGTCCCGGTTTTTTTATATGGGCCGGGTCGTTTCCCGTCACGGGTTGGCCTGCGCCCACGCGCGCACAAAGGCGGCGAACGTGCGCACGAGCGGCTTGCCCTCGCTCTCCGGCGGGATGGCCATGGCGATCGTGCGGTGCGCCGGTGGATCGAGTGGGCGCACGACGACGTTGTGGTGGTCCGAGCGCAGCACGAGCTCGTGCGCGATGCAGATGCCCAGCCCGCTCTCGACCATGGAGATCATGGCGTAATCGTCCGCCGTCTGAAAGCGGATGTCGGGGTGCACGTGCGCGGCGTCGAGCACGCGCAGCGCGTCGCGGTTCGTGCTGTCGATCAGGCTCACGACCGGTTCCGTGCCGAAGGCCGCGACGGGCACGGCCTCGCACGCCGCCAGCGGGTGGCCCGCCGGCAGCACGGCCAGCAGCCGGTCGCTGCACACGGGCACGATCTCGCCCGGCAGCTCGCTCGGCAGCGAGATGAAGCCCATGTCCACCGTGCCGCTGCGCACGTAGGCGTCCACCTCGGCGTACGCCCCGTCGAACAGGCGGAAGCGCGCCTCCGGATGCTGCACCTGAAACTGCTTGATCATCGGCGGCAGCCAGTTGACCGCCACGCTCTTGAACGTCGCAATGCGGATCGTGCCGCCGGCGCGCTCGCGCACCTCCTGGATGCGGCCGCGCAGGTGCGCATCCGCTGCGCACACCTGCTGCACGGCCGGCAGCAGTGCCTTGCCCGCCGGGGTCAGGTGCACGCCGCCGCGGTTGCGCACCAGCAGGGGAAAGCCGCAGTCGCGCTCGAGCCCCGCCAGCAGCTGCGTCAGCGCCGACTGGGACACGCCCAGCGCCTGCGCCGCGGCCGACACGCTCGCGCACTCCACCGTTTTTAAAAACGCCTCATATTGCCGCAGTGTCACACGTACCCGCTCCTTGTCCGAACTTTATCGCTTAAAATAAGATTATCTTATATTATACGCGCGGTTTCCAAAAAGTCAAGCGCAGAAATTTTCCCTGATATTGCAGGGGAAACGCCGCTTTTTGCCCGAAAAGTATGAAGAAATTGTTGACACGGTGGGGAAAGTGGCGTATCATACATACATATTGTTTTTACGGAAATTATATAAGGTTTCCTAATGAAAGGGGCAAAGCATCATGGGCACTGCTTCGAGCGGTGAATGGATCGCCATATTACTGTATTTCGCGCTGGTCATCGGCGTTGGCGTGTATTTCTTCTTCCGTGACCGCCATCAGGAGGGCGAGAAGGAGTACTTCCTCGGCGGCCGCAGCATGGGCGGCTGGGTCGCGGCGCTGTCTGCCGGCGCGTCGGACATGAGCGCATGGGTGCTCATGGGCCTGCCCGGCTCGATCTATCTGTACGGCATCGGCAAGGTGTGGATCTCCGTCGGCCTGCTCATCGGCACGGTCTGCGCGTGGATCTTCGTCGCGCCGCGTCTGCGCCGGTACTCCATCCGCGCGAACGACTCGATCACCATCCCGCAGTTTCTCACCAACCGCTTCCTGTCCAAGAACAAGGGCCTGCAGATCATCTCGGCCATCGTGTTCGTCGTGGTCTACTGCATTTACAGCGCCTCGAGCATTTCGGCCTGCGGCACGCTGTTCAACACCGTCACGGGCATGAGCGCCAAGACGGCCATGATCATCGCCACGGCCATCATCCTCGTGTACGTGTTTCTCGGCGGTTTCAACGCCGTGTGCTGGACGGACTTCTTCCAGGGCATGCTCATGCTTGCCGCGCTCATGCTCACGCCGATCCTCGCGCTGTTCGTCATGAAGGGTGCAGACTTTGTCGCACCGGTCATGGCCGTTCCGGAAAACTACTATAATGTGCTCTCCGGCGGCGGCTTCAACTGGAAGAGCATGTCGGATATCATTTCCGGTCTTGGCTGGGGCCTCGGCTACTTCGGCATGCCGCACATCCTTGTGCGCTATCTGTCCATCAAGTCCGAGCATGAGATGCGCAAGAGCCAGATCATCGGCTGCAGCTGGATCCTGGTCATCCTGGCCATGTCCGCCGTCGTCGGCCTGATCGGCCGCCAGTTCCTCGGCGAGATCGACAACGAGAACCTCGTCTTTGTGCACATGGTGCGCCGCCTGTTCCCGGCGTTCATCTCCGGCGTGCTTCTCTCGGCCATTCTTGCCGCGGCCATGAGCACGGCCGACTCCCAGCTGCTGGCGAGCAGCAGCGCCTTCGCGTCCGATATCTATAAGCCGGTCATCCGCAAGGACGCCACCGACCACGAGATGCAGTGGGCGGGCCGCATCATCGTCATCCTCATCTCCGTCGTCGCGTACTTCATTGCGGCTGACCCGAACTGCGGCGGCATCATGGCGCTCGTCGAGTGCGCGTGGGCGGGCTTCGGCTCCGCGTTCGGCCCGGTCATCCTGCTCTCGCTCTACTGGCGCCGCCTGACGTACTCCGGCGCGGTCGCCGGCGTGTGCGTGGGCTTCGCGGTCGATGCCCTGTGGTATGCGTTCCTGTCCACGCCGACCGGCCTGTATGAGATCATCCCCGGCTTCCTGTGCGGCCTGATCGCGGCGGTCGTCGTGTCGCTGTGCAGCAAGGCCCCGTCGAAAGAGGTCACGGACCTGTTCGACCGCGCCTTCGAGCCCACGGACTGAAACAAAATCGTTCCCAAATAAAGCCGTCCCTCTCCGGAGGGGCGGCTTTTTGCACATTTTCGCCAAAATGTCCTGCGTGATACTTGACATCGGGGCAGGGAATCTGTATTATCTAATGGTAAAAGGAAACGGTATTAGTGAAATATCCATTTTTCACCCGGCCGCGGCCGGAGAAACGGAGCGAACCGATCATGGATTTTTTTGAACAGATCGCGCGCGAACAGGTGCGCGCGATGATCCTCAACCACGCGCGCCGCGAGGACCTCAGCCAGATCTTTTCACAGGGCGAGATGCGCCTGCTCGGCTGCCTCAATGCCGGGGCGGACGGCCGTACGGCCGGCGAGCTGAGCACGCTGCTCGACCTGAGCACGGCGCGCATCGCGGCCATGCTCAACAATCTCGAGCGCAAGGGTGCAATCACCCGCGCGCGCGACACGGCCGACCGCCGGCGCGTCGTCGTGCGCCTGACCGAGCAGGGGCGGCACGAGGTGCAGACGTCGCTCGACGAGGCAGTCGCGTGCCTGTCGGAGGTCTACCGCCGCATGGGCGAGGCGGACACGCGCGAGCTGCTGCGCCTGAGCGACCGGGCGGGGGAGATCGCCCAGCAGATCTATGAAGAGCAGAAGGAGGGCGCGCCATGCGGGTGCTGAAATACCTGCGCGGGCACATCCCGGCCGTGGCGCTGATCGTGCTGCTGCTCGTGGCGCAGTCGTTTTGCGAGCTGTCGCTGCCGGCGTACACGAGCCGCATCGTGGACACCGGCATCCAGAGTGGCGGCATCGAATATGCTGCGCCCCTCGCGCTCACGGACAAGACCATGGACGGTGTGCGCCTGTTTTTGTCGGATGACGACGCCGCCGCGGTCAGCGCCGCCTACACGGATGCCGACGGCGTCTGGACGATCAACGACACGGCGCAGCTGCCGGAGCTGGAGGGCATCTTCATCCGGCCGCTGGTCATGTATGCCCGCCTGTCAGAGCAGGGGGCGAACACCGTGCTCGCCCTGCGCCAGCAGATGCAGGGTGGCCTCATCACGCACGAGGAGATCCTCGCGCGCGGCGAGGAAGCGCTCAGCGGCATGGGCACGCTCACCGACAGCGTCCTGCACAGCGCGGCCGTGCAGTTTCTCAAGACGGAGTACGCCGTCGCGGGCCTGAATGTCAACCACATCCGCAACAGCTACCTGCTGCGCACCGGCGGGAAAATGCTCCTGCTCACGCTCGGCATGATCGCGGCGGCCGTGCTCTGCAATTTTGTCGGCGCGCGGATGTCTGCCGCCATCGGGCGCGACCTGCGCGCGCAGGTGTTCCGCAAGGTGCTGTCGTTCTCGTCCGCCGAGATGGACAAGTTCTCGACGGCCTCGCTCATCACGCGCACCACGAACGACGTCACGCAGATCCAGGCGGTGTGCGTGCTGATCGTGCGCGTCGTGCTCTATGCGCCGGTCATCGGCCTCGGCGGCATTATCATGGTCGCGCGTACGAAAACCGGCCTCGGCTGGATCATCGCGCTGGCCGTCGCGGCGATGCTACTGCTCGTCGGCGTGCTCATGAAGATCGCCATGCCGCAGTTTCGCACCATGCAGCAGCGCGTGGACGACGTCAACCTCGTCAGCCGCGAGGTGCTGACCGGTCTGCCGGTCATCCGTGCGTTCCACCGCGAGCGGCACGAGGAGGAACGCTTCGACACCGCGAGCGCGGCGCTCATGAAAACGCAGCTGTTCGTCAACCGGACCATGGCGTTCATGGGCCCGGTCATGACGCTCATCATGTACGGCGTCACGGTCATGATCGAGTGGTTCGGCGCGAAAAGTATCAACGCCGGCAACATGCAGATCGGCGACATGATCGCCTTTTCGACCTACGCCTCGCTCATCATCATGGCCTTCATGATGATCACGATTGTGGCAGTGCTCCTGCCGCGCGCCGAGGTCTCGGCCACGCGCGTGGACGAGATCCTGCGCACGCGCGCGAGCGTGCGCGACCCGCGCAGCCCCGAGCCCGCGCCTGCGGACGCGACCGTCACGTTCGACTACGTGTCGTTCCGCTATCCCGGCGCGGAGGACGACGTGCTGCACGACATCAGCTTCACGGCGCGGCCCGGCGAGGTCACGGCCATCGTCGGCTCGACCGGCTGCGGCAAATCGACGCTGCTGAATCTCATTCCGCGCTTTTACGATGCGACCGGCGGCACGGTCAGCATCGGCGGCGTGAACGTGTGCCGCCTGCACCAGACCGACCTGCGCGCCATGCTCGGCTACGTGCCGCAAAAGGCCGTGCTCTTCACGGGCGACATTCTCTCGAACCTCGAGTTTGGCGGCGACGTCTCGGAGGCCGACGCCATCCGCGCCGCCGCCACGGCGCAGGCCGAGGACTTCATCTGGTCGCGGCCGCACCACTTCCTTACGCCGGTGGCGCAGGGAGGGGCGAACGTGTCCGGCGGGCAGCGGCAGCGCCTGTCCATCGCGCGCGCCATTGCCAAGCATCCGCAGGTGTACCTGTTTGACGACAGCTTTTCCGCGCTCGACTATCAGACGGATGCCGCGCTGCGTCAGGCGCTGGCCAAACAGACGCACGACGCTACGGTCATCATCGTGGCGCAGCGCCTGAGCACGATCCTGCACGCGGATCAGATCCTCGTGCTCGACGGCGGGCGCATCGTCGGCCGCGGCACGCACAGCGCGCTGCTGCGCAGTTGCGAGACCTACCGCGAGATCGCGCTCAGCCAGCTCAGCGCCGCGGAACTCGGAGAGGAGGGGTGACCATGGCGGGTCCCAGACGCGGACCGGGCCGCATCCCGGAAAAACCGAAAAACTTCAAAGGCACGATCACGAAGCTCTTCCGCTGCCTCGGCCGCTACCGGCTGCCGCTTGTGCTCGTGCTCGTGCTCGCGCTGGCGAGCACGGCCTTCGGCATCGTCGGGCCGAAGATCCTCTCGACGGCCACGACGGAGCTGGCCACCGGCCTCGGACGCAAGCTCTCGGGCCTCGGCGGCATTGACTTCGGCAAGATCGGCAAGATCCTGCTGACCGTGCTCGCGCTCTATCTCGTCAGCGCGGCGTGCAGCTTCTTCCAGTCGTGGATCCTCGCCGGCATCACGCAGAAGCTCGCCTACCGCCTGCGCGGCGAGATCAGCGCCAAGATCCACCGCATGCCCATGCGCTACTTCGAGCGCAACACCGTCGGCGACGTGCTCTCGCGCATCACCAACGACGTCGACACCATGTCCTCCGGCATGGCGCAGTCGGTCACGCAGCTCGTCACGAACGTCACCATGCTCGTCGGCGCGCTGGTCATGATGCTGCGCATTAGCTGGCTCATGACGCTCATCGCGCTCATCGTGCTGCCGGTCACGGGCGTGCTCACGGGCCGGATCGTCAAGCGCAGCCAGCGCTACTTCGTCGCCCAGCAGAAAAACCTCGGCGATATCAACGGCAAGGTCGAGGAGACTTACGCCGGGCACAACGTCGTCTGCGCCTTCAACCGCGAGGGCGCGACACAAAAGGAGTTTGACGCCATCAACGCGCGGCTCTACCGCTCGGCGTGGAAGAGCCAGTTCCTGTCCGGGCTCATGTCGCCGGTGACGACGTTTGTCAGCAAGCTCGGCTACGTGTGCGTGGTCGTGCTCGGCGGCTCGCTCGCCGCGCGCGGCACCATCACGATCGGCGACATTCAGGCATTTCTCAACTACATGGCGAACTTCACGCAGCCGATCACGCAGCTGGCGCAGATCAGCACTCAGCTGCAGACCATGGCGGCCGCGGCTGAGCGCGTGTTCGCCTTCCTCGGCGAGGCGGAAGAGCCGGCCGACCCCGCACTGCCCGCCCCGGCGGAGCACATCCGCGGCGACGTGTCGTTCCGGCACGTGCGCTTCGGCTACGATCCCGCGCAGCCGGTCATCCATGACTGGAGCTGCGACGTGCCGGCAGGCAGGACCGTTGCCATCGTCGGCCCGACCGGCGCCGGAAAGACCACGATGGTCAAGCTGCTCATGCGCTTTTACGATGTCGACGCCGGCGCGATCTTCATCGACGGGCGCGACGTGCGCGACTATGCGCGCGGCGACCTGCGGCGCGCCTTCGGCATGGTGCTGCAGGACACGTGGCTCTTTAAGGGCACGATCATGGAAAACATCCGCTACGGCCGCCCCGAGGCGACGGACGCCGAGGTCATCGCGGCGGCAAAGGCCGCGCGCGCCGACGCCTTCATCCGCACGCTGCCTGGCGGCTACCAGATGGAGCTCAACGAGGAGGCGACGAACGTCTCCCAGGGGCAAAAGCAGCTGCTGACGATCGCGCGCGCCGTGCTGGCAAACGCCCCCATTCTCATTCTCGATGAGGCGACCAGCTCGGTCGACACCCGCACCGAGCAGCTCATCCAGGAGGCGATGGATCACCTCATGCGCGGCCGCACGAGCTTTGTCATCGCGCACCGCCTGAGCACCATCCGCAATGCCGACTGCATCCTCGTCATGCGCGACGGCAACATCGTCGAGCAGGGCACGCACAGCGAACTGCTCGCGCGCGGCGGGTTTTATGCCGCGCTCTACAACAGCCAGTTCGAGGACGTGGTCGCGTAAAGCAAGGCTGGCATTATGACAACCAAAACCGTGCAGAAATGCTGATTTCTGCACGGTTTTTCTATTCGAGAATATGCATTATGTAAACTTACAGAGAAAATATACAGTTATGGTAACCACATTATGAAAACTATATAATTCAAAAATACTTGAAAATCAATGTATATTTTATAAATAATAGTATTTATGTAAACCGAATTATGTAAATAAACAGATAAACATGATGCCTGCCATGAATACAATTATGGAAACTAAATTATGACAACCAAAAACGAGAAATATTGATTGAAATTTCAGCAAATACAAAATTCAATATACAATTATGTAAATACACTTATGTAAACAAATTGTGCAAAGCTCTGCCCCGCGCGAATTTCTCGCGCGGGGCAGAGGGAATCTATGCATTTTGGCAGGCTGCCGGTGCGCTGCGCGTCTGGCCGCAGTGAGCCGGTGCACCGTACATCCGGCTGTTGTGTGTCGTGTGCTGTGTGTCCGGCTTCGGCGCATCGCGCGCCGCGGCGCGCGTGTGCGGCCCTGCGGCGTTCCCGGCTTGTGCGCTGAGACGTGCGCGGCGGGCCATGCGCACACATCCGCGGCCTTACGCGTACTCGACCTTGATGGTGTTCGTGTTGCCGCTGCGGCCGTTGATGATGCCGCCGGTGATGATGACCTTGTCGCCCTTTTCGAGCTGCATCACCTGCCGGCTGACCTGCAGCGCGTGGTAAAACAGCACGTCGGTGCTCTCGTACACCTCGCTCATAACGGGCGTGATGCCCCATGAGAGGGCGAGCTTGCGGTAGGCGCGCTCGTTCGTGGTCAGGCCGATGATGTCCGTCGGGCCGCGGAAGCGCGAGATCAGCCGCGCGGTGCGCCCCGTGATGGAGCAGACGGTGATGACCTTCGCGCCGATGTCGATGGCCATGCCGCACGTGGCGTGGCTGATGGCGTCGAGCGTGTCGTGGATCTCAAACTGCGTCTTGGGGAAACGTTTGGCGTAGTTGATGTGCGCCTCGGTGTATTCGGCGATGCGGGCCATGGCGCTCAGCGCCTCGACGGGGTGCTCGCCCGCGGCCGTCTCGCCGGAGAGCATGATGGCGCTCGTGCCGTCGTAGACGGCATTGGCCACGTCGGCGATCTCGGCGCGGGTGGGGCGGATGTTGTGCGTCATGCTCTCGAGCATTTCGGTCGCGGTGATGACGCGCTTGCCAAGCAGGCGGCACTTGCCGATGAGCTCCTTCTGGATGCTCGGCAGCTCCTCATACGGTACCTCGACGCCCATGTCGCCGCGGGCGATCATGATGCCGGTGCACTCGGTGAAGATCTCCTCGATGTTGTCGATGCCGGGCTGATTCTCGATCTTGGCGATGACGGAGATGTCCTCGCCGCCGTTGGCGCGCAGGAAGGCGTTGAGGTCGGCCAGGTCCTGCTTGCGCGACACGAAGGACGCGGCCACGAAGTCCACGTCGTTTTCGATGCCGAAGAGCAGGTCGCTCTTGTCCTGCTCGCTCAGAAACGTCTGCTTGAGCACCTTGTTCGGGAAGCTCATGCTCTTGCGGTCCGAGAGCACGCCGCCGGCGGTGACGCGGCAGATGACGTCCGTGTCGGTCGTGGCGGTGACGGTCAGGGCGATGAGCCCGTCGTTGACGAGCACGGTGTTGCCCGGCTCAAGATCCTGCGCGAGCCCGGCATAGCTCACGGACACGCGCTCGGCATTGCCAGTGACGGGCTCGGTCGTGAACGTGAACGTGTCGCCGCTGTGCAGCTCGATCTTCCCGTCCGCGAACGTGCCGATGCGGTACTCCGGGCCCTTCGTGTCGAGCATGATGGCGATGGGCAGGTCGAGCTCCGCGCGCAGCTTCTTGATCCGGTCGATGCGCACTTGGTGCTCGGCGTGCGTGCCGTGGGAAAAGTTCAGTCGCGCGACGTTCATGCCCGCGAGCATCATGGCGCGCAGCGTCTCCTCGCTGTCGCAGGCGGGGCCGATGGTGCAGACGATCTTCGTTTTTCTCATATCCGACTCCCTCTCCGCATGTTGCGGTTTACTTTTTCTTCTTGCCGAACCAGCGGCGCTCCTTGCGGTTGCGGCCCTCGGGCTCGTCAGCGGCGGTGATGTTCCGGGCGGCCTCGGCCACGGCGTCGGCGTCAAAGTCGACGCCCATTTCGGCCGCGGTGTTGCGCATCTGATCAAAGAACTCGAGCTGGGCCTTGAGCGTCTGGAGCATTTCGCGCGTGAGCGCAAGGCCGCTGCCGACGCCGGGGTCGATGATGATGCCGGTGTCGTTCGAGGAGAGCACGAGCGGGGCGTAGTCCTTCACGCCGAGCTCAACGCTGCCCATGTTGCGCCACTGCAGCAGGCGCGCGCGGTCGGTGAACGCGCAGAAGAATGTGCGCCCGTCGTCGGTGCGCACCTTGCCGAACTGCAGGTGCTGCTGGCCGTCTTCCGGGGCAGCTTCGCCCTCGGGCCGCTGGGCGGGGAAGAACAGCGGCGCCGCGATCATGGTCGCGGCCAGGCGCTGGAAGTTTTCCTTCGAGGCGTTGATCTTGCACGCGTCGAGCGCGTCGCGCAGATCCTCTGCCAGCGCGGCGCGCATGGCCTGCTCGGGCGTGCGCTCGCTGAGCTCGATGTGGAAATCGGGGTAGGCCACGCGCAGCATGTCCAGCGCGGTGCTCAGGCCCTGCACGTCTTCGTCGGGGCGGTCGTTGGCGGCCACGACGAACAGGCGCGGGCGGTGATTGGCGCTGCGGTCGACGATGCCGGAGGCGTAGAGCTCCTCGAGCTTCGTCTGGATGCACAGGGCGATGCAGTTGGGGTGCTCGCTCGTGGCGGTCACGGCGATGGCGTAGGTCTCGTCGCCGTCCTGCACGGGCATTTTCGCCGCTTCGAGAATGTGCGGGCGGCCGAGACCGTAGGCGGCCTCGGCCTTGTGCTGCTCGCGCTCGGCGTCGGTCATGTCGTCGATGTTGTCCGGCTCCGTGTAGGCGCCGGCGGCCAGCAGCTCCGCCACGGCCTTGCGGCGGATGTCCTGAATGCCGAGCAGCTGCATGGCGCGCGAGCGGTCGGCGGCGACGTGGTCGTACAGATCGTTAAAATTACTCATATGCTTCCTTCCCGGGACGCCTGGGCGCCCCTTGGTTTTCTTTGCCGCCATTATAACACACCCCGCGCCAAATGCAAAGCGCCGATTCACCGCGGCAGATTGCACAAACATTGCCGCAGGGCGCAAAAAAATTTCTTGCCGCAGATCGCCGGTTTCTCTTTGCAAGCGGCAAAAATGTTGCTATAATGATTTTGTATGGAAACTTGGGTTTTGGCGTCCGCACGCAGGACGCGGAGATTTTCAAAAAGAGAGGAAGTTACGATATGATTCCACACGGCAAAGAGATCAAGGTGTTCACCGGCTCGTCCAACCCCGACCTGGCGGACATGATCTGCAAGAACCTCGGCATCTCCCTGGGCAAGAGCACGGTCACGGCGTTTGCCGACGGCGAGTGCTCCATCTCCATCAACGAGCCCGTCCGCGGCGTGGACGTGTTCATCGTGCAGAGCACCTGCAAGCCGGTCAATGACAGCCTCATGGAGCTGCTGGTCATGATCGACGCAATGAAGCGCGCCTCCGCCGGCCGCATCACCGCCGTCATCCCGTATTTCGGCTATGCCCGGCAGGACCGCAAGGCCAAGGCCCGCGACCCGATCTCGGCCAAGCTCGTGGCGAACCTGCTCACCGTCGCCGGGGCCGACCGTGTGCTGACCATGGACCTGCACGCAGCGCAGATCCAGGGCTTCTTTGACATCCCGGTGGACAACCTCTACGGCGCGCCGCTGTTTGCCACACACTACCTGCGACGCTTCGGCTACGGCCGCGAGGACATGGTCGTCGTCTCGCCGGACGTCGGCAGCGTGGCGCGCGCGCGCTCTTTCGCCATGAAGATGGGCCTCGGCCTCGCCATCGTGGATAAGCGCCGCGAAAAGGCCAACAGCTCCGAGGTCATGAACATCATCGGCAATGTCGAGGGCAAGACCTGCCTGCTGCTCGACGACATGGTCGACACGGCCGGCAGCCTGTGCGGCGCGGCCAAGGCCATCGTTGAGGTCGGCGGCGCGAAGGAAGTGTACGCCTGCGCGTCCCACGGCGTGCTCTCCGGCCCGGCTATCGACCGCATCAACGACAGCGTCATCGACGAGCTGCTCCTGCTCGATTCCATTCCGTATCCGAAGGACAAGCCGGCCTGCGACAAGATCCACTATCTGCCCGTCGCACCGATGTTCGCCGAGGCCATCAACCGCATCTATGAAGAGATGAGCATCTCCTCGCTGTTCGAGTGATGTTTTTTTCCGATCACGGCGGCGTGCAGTGGCTGGTCGTGTTCCTCGGCAACCCGGGGCTGAAGTATCAGAATACACGGCACAACGCGGGCTTTCTCACGGCGGACGTCGTGGAAAAGGACTGCGGCGTGCACATCGACCGGCTGCGCTTTCACGCGCTCACGGCGCAGGCGGAGCTCGGCGGGCAGAAGGTCCTGCTCATGAAGCCGCAGACGTTTATGAACAACTCCGGCGAGGCCGTGGCGCCGGCGGCAAAGTTTTATAAAGTGCCGCCGGAGCATATCCTGGTCGTGTCGGACGAGATCCACCTGCAGCCGGGCCGCCTGCGCATCCGCACGAAGGGCTCGGCCGGCGGGCACAACGGGCTCAAGAGCATCATTGCCTGCCTCGGCACGGACGCCTTTCCCCGCATCCGCATCGGCGTCGGCGCGCCCCCGCACCCGGACTATGACATGCCCGACTGGGTGCTTGGCACGTTCCGCGGCGAGGACAAGACCGCCATGGACGACGCGGCCGTGCGCGCGGCCGAGGCCTGCGCGGTCTACATCCGCGACGGGGCGGACCGCGCCATGAGCCGCTTTAACTGAACACCTGTCAGGGGTTTCCCACGTCCACCGGAACCGCCGCAGCCGACCGTGGGGGCATTGCCGCCGGGCCGCACGCGAAACCGGTCGAGGCGCGGGAGGCCCCTGATCTATTCGCAACTGGAGAAAAGGAGGAGCGCATCCCTTGAAAAAACACTGTATCGCCATGCTGCTCGCGGGCGGGCAGGGCTCGCGGCTGTATGCCCTCACGGCGAAGGTCGCCAAGCCCAGTCTCCCGTTCGGCGGCAAGTACCGCATCATCGACTTCCCGCTGTCCAACTGCGCCAACTCCGGCATCGACACCGTCGGCGTACTCACGCAGTACCAGCCCCTGCTGCTCAACCGCTACATCGGCAGCGGCCAGGCATGGGACCTCGACAGCATCGACGGCGGCGTGTACATCCTGCCCCCGTATCAGAGCGCGGGGGAGCGCGGGTCGTGGTTTTCCGGCACGGCCAACGCCATCTATCAGAACATGGACTTCATCGAGATGTATGACCCCGACTGCGTGCTCATCCTCTCGGGCGACCATGTGTACAAAATGGACTATGACAAAATGCTCCGCGCGCATGAGCAGGCCGGCGCGGCCTGCACGATCTCGGTCATCCAGGTGTCGATGGACGAGGCCTCGCGCTTCGGCATCATGAACGTCGGGGCGGACGGCTTCATCGAGGAATTTGAGGAAAAGCCCGCCCACCCGAAGAGCGACCTTGCGAGCATGGGCATCTACATCTTCGACTGGAAGGTGCTGCGCAGGTATTTGATCGAGGACGAGGCCGACCCCAACTCCGACAAGGACTTCGGCAAGAACATCATCCCCAAGATGCTCGCCGCCGGGGAAAAGCTCCTGCCGTACCGGTTCGAGGGCTACTGGCGCGACGTCGGCACGATCGTCAGCCTCTGGGACGCAAACATGGATATGCTCTCGCCCACGCTCATCAATCTCTATGACCCGAAGTGGCCCATCCGCGCCAAGAGCCCCATCCGCCCGCCGCACAGCATCGGCCGGCAGGCGGAGGTCGTGCACTCGATTATCACCGAGGGCTGCACGATCGAGGGCCATGTGGAAAACTCCGTGCTCTCCAACTCCGTCACCGTCGGCGCGGGCGCGCGCGTGCTCTACAGCATCCTGCACCCCGGTGTCGTCGTGGAGCCGGGCGCCGTGGTGGAGTATGCCATCCTCGGCGAGGGCACGGTCGTCGGCGCGGGCGCGCACGTCGGTGCGCAGCCGGACGGGACGGACGCCTGGTGCGTCGCCACGGTCGGCCCGGACGTGGCGGTGCCCGCCGGGGCAACGGTCCCGGCCGGGGCCATGATCTATGACGGAGCGGAGGTGCACGCATGAGCAAGGTACACGGCATCGTTTACGCATATCACAGCTCCCCGCGGCTCGGGGACCTGACGCGCTACCGCACGAACGCATCGCTGCCGTTTTGCGGGCGCTACCGGCTGATCGACTTTGCGCTCTCGTCGCTCTCGAACGCGGGCGTGCACAGCGTCGGCGTCATCATGCAGCGGGACTATCAGTCCCTGCTCGACCACCTCGGCAGCGGCAAGGCGTGGGATCTGTCGCGCCGCAGCGGCGGGCTGCACCTGCTGCCGCCGTTCGGCGTCAATACGCGCGGCGACTATACCGGCACGGCCGAGGCGCTCAACGCGGTCATTTCCTACGTGCGCAATATTCCGGAGTCGGAGATCGTGCTCATGCCGGCGGACATCGTCTGCAATCTCGACCTTGCCGCCGCCATCGCGCAGCATGACGCCTCCGGCTGCGGCATCACGGCCATCTGCCGCGGCGGCGCCGTCACGGGGGAGCACCACCGCTACCTCACGGACGCGCACGGCCGCGTCACGAAGCTCATCACGAGCGCGTCGGCCGGCGCGGGCGTCGCCGCCATGGAGATCTACATCGTCAATAAGGACGTCCTGCTCTCAATCCTCGATTTCTGCGCGCAGGAAAACCGCTTCCACTTCCACCGCGACGGGCTGTTTGAATACCTCGGCCGCGGCGGCACGATGGACGTATTCCTGCACACGGGCTACGCCGTGCGCGTGGACGCGGTCGCGGACTATTTTGCTGCCAGCATGGATATGCTCGATCCGGACGCGCGCGCATCGCTCTTCCCGGCTGACCGCCCGGTGCGCACGAAGGAGCGCGCGGACGTGAGCACGTACTACGGCGAGCACGCGCACGTGGAAAACTGCCTTGTGGCCGACGGCTGCTTCATCGAGGGCATGGTCACGGACTGCATCCTGTTTCGCGGCGTGCGCGTCGCGCGCGGGGCGCACCTGAGCCGCTGCATCGTCATGCAGGACACCTGCATCGCGGCGGACGCCATTTTGCAGTACGCCATCGCGGACAAAAACGTCAGCATTGGCCCGGCCGTCACGCTCACCGGCTGCGAGGCCCTGCCGATCGTGATTCCCAAGGGCAGCGAGCTCTGACCCGAACGAACCCAGAAAAGGAAGATTCGATTTTATGCCAATGACCAATCAGATTTCCCGCGATGAGCTGCGCGGCGCCATTGCCGACAAGCTCAGCGCACACTTCGGCGTCACGGCCGAGAACGCGACCGATGAGCAGGTCTTTCAGGCTGCGGCCATCGTCATCCGCGAGATCCTCTCGCGCCTGCACACGTTCGACAGCCGCACCGCGCCCGAGCGCGAGGTGCACTACCTGTCGATGGAGTTTCTCATGGGGCGCTCCCTGATGAAGGACGCCTTCAACCTCGGCATCGGCGACGCGCTCACCGGCGCGCTCGAGGATCTCGGCCGCAGCGCTGCCGACATCTTTGAGACCGAGCCGGACGCCGGCCTCGGCAACGGCGGCCTCGGCCGCCTCGCCGCCTGCTATCTGGATTCCATGACCACGCTCGACATCCCCGCCGCGGGCTACTCCATCTGCTATGAGCTGGGCATCTTCCGCCAGCGCATCGTGGACGGCCAGCAGGTGGAACTGCCCGACGACTGGAAAGCAGTGGGTGGAGCATGGCTGATTGCCAAACCGGAAGAGCGCGAAGAGGTGCGCTTCGGAGGAAAGCTTCGCGAAGTGTGGCATGACGGCCATCTGCATGTGGTGCATGAAGATTACAATACCGTGATTGCCATTCCCTGTGATATGGAGATCGCCGGCTACGGCACGGAGCATGTGAATGTCCTGCGGCTGTGGGACGCCCGGTCCACCCAGCCGGTGGATATGTCCCTGTTCTCCCGGGGCGAGTACCTGAAGGCCGCGGAGGACGAGGCCATGGCAGAGACCATTGCCAAGGTCCTCTATCCGGAGGACAATCATCTGGAGGGCAAGTCTCTGCGGCTGAAACAGCAGTACTTCTTCGTGTCCGCCACCCTCCAGTCCATCGCCGCCAAGCACACCGAACTGTACGGTACCATGAAGAACTTCCATGAGAAGAACGTCATCCAGATCAACGACACCCACCCGGCCCTGGTGATCCCGGAGCTGATGCGGATCCTGATCGACGACGCCGGCATGGACTGGGATGAGGCGTGGGACATCACCACGAGATCCGTGGCCTACACCAACCACACGGTCCTTTCGGAGGCGCTGGAACGCTGGCCCCAGAGCCTGGTGGAATTCCTGCTGCCCCGGGTGTGGCAGATTATCCTGGAGATCTCCCGCCGCTGGCAGAAGAAGGTGGAGGACTTCTACCACGACCCCAAGAAGACGGAGAAAATGGCCATCGTCTGGGGCGGTCAGGTCCGCATGGCCAACCTCTG